>JACCDX010814650.1_pt1 | contig 12934 bp, 14 predicted proteins | sample 7449681 | NCBI WGS metagenome assembly JACCDX01 (sample SAMN15323450, study PRJNA562643) | freshwater metagenome | isolation source: river surface water | place: USA:Blue River Watershed | collected 2017-08-18
ACATTGAAGTCGGGACTGCATGCTTTCATTATAAAAGTACCTCCACCATCTTTACCAACTGTGACACCATTATTATTTGAATCGATAGCTGGATCCGCTATAAAACAAATATCAGTCGGTGAATTTATAGTTGTTCCTAATCCAGATGGTTTAAATATATAATACTCTTTATCTTTAGCTGGTGTACTATTCAGTGTATCAATTCGTTTTGTTGATTTAGTTATATTACTATTATAACAAGCTAAATAAGTTGTTGTTCCACCAGCATTATATCTAAATCTAGCACTACTAAAACCAGTTGGACAGACAATATCTTCAACTTGAGGAGCAGTTGATACATAAGATGGAGCTATTAAGGGACTATCACTGTAAACAAAATTATCTGGATTTTTATTTGAAGACATATCAATATGTTTTGTAAAAGTTGTTTCATTAAAACTTCCACCTAAAGTATTACTTCCACTAAATTTTATAGTTAAAGCTTTTGTTAAAATATTATAACTAATAGTACTATCTCTTGCATTGTTTACATCTTGATCAGTTCTAACAGGTTTTGAAGGATCTAATTCATTAAATAAAATTTTTACAATTGGATAAGAATTTGGAGATTCAGTAAAACCATTAGGTTGATATAAAACTTTTGCTATACCAACTAAAGATCCATATGGATAGTTTGGACCTGTATAATTAGCTGGTCTTGTTATTTTTCCATTTTCATCAACATCACGTCGAATAATAGTAAAATAAACAAAAGATCCCATTTTTCTTATATAACAATAATATTGGTCACTAGCTAAACCTGATAAACCAGATAAATCATTAAAATTAGTCCAAGTACCAGATATATAATCAACATCTGCATCTCTATAAGATTTAACAGCTGAACCAACAGATTCATTAAGACCATTAAAAGTTGGTTCTTCACCTTGACGATCAACAACAAAATGGAAGTCTTTATTATTAGCATTATTTAAAGTATTATCGGGATAATAAGTTGATAATGAGGTGCGAAGGTCGTTTTCAAAATTTTCCTTATTATATTTTTCTTCATAAATTCTATATCCAAAGTATAAAATACAAAGAGCTATAATTGTTAGTAAAATTGGATGTATGTCAAATTTAAAACCCATATTGATTTAAATATCTATTATTTAAAAAGAAAAAAAGAATAGTAAATTTATTTAAGATTAAATCCTTCTGGTTCATTATCACCCGTTTTGTATTCAGTCCATGGATTATTTAATTGTACAGGACATACTGTACATTTTTCCTTATTTTTACTTGCATCATATTGTACTTGATTTGATTCATGTGGTCTTTGTATAACTGTATCTTCTTTCTTTTCAGGTATATAATAATCTGGTTTATTTGTCCATGCTAATCTTCCATAATTATCTGATAACCATGTATTCATCCATTGATCATTATTATATACTCTTGATTTATAATTATACTTTCCTAAATCATCCCCAAAACCTCCCCCATATGGAAGCATTGAACCATCTGGTTGGGATACTTGAGCACCATTATAACTTATATTAATATTTAATGGACCTATAGCATCACCAGTCTTTGTATTACCACATATTCCATTATCAAAAAGTAAATCATTTACATCTGGTTTCTTCTCTGTCTTCTCCTTTGCTTTCTCTTTCTCCTCTTTACTTCCACCACCTATACCACTTAATATTGATCCTATTCCACTTAATATACCTTTACCTATTTCTCCTTCTCCACTTAAACCACTCATTCCTAAATCACTTTCACCACTTAAACCTAAATCATCTTCACCACTTAAACCACTTAATCCACTTAAACCTAAATCATCTTCACCACTTAAACCACTTAAAACTAAATCATCTAAACCACTTAAACCACTCATTCCTAAATCACCTTCACCACTTAAACCTAAATCATCAAAACCACTTAAACCACTTAAACCTAAATCATCAACACCACTTAATCCAGTAGTACTATCAGAAGTTGTCTCAGTAGGTATATCTTCTATACTTTTAATTTCAAAACTAACTTCTTCAGATATACCATTTTCATAATTTTCTTTAATATCATCATTTGATACATAAACGAAAAAACAATATAAAAATACTGTTAATAATAACCAATATAAATAGAAGTTATTTGTTTTTGTGGGAAAATTATAATGTAAAATCATATATGATAAAATAAGAGATGATACTAAAAAGAGTATATTCTCTTTTGTTAAATTAAATAATCGTAAACTCATTATAATGATATCTAATATTAAATTATAAATTTTTTATAATTTAATTTTTCATAAAAAAATAAAAAGAATATTTAGAATGAGTCAACAAAATATATCCCAAGTTAGTATTTATAAAAACCTATTTGACGATAAAGACAAAGTATTTGAACTTGTTAAAAACGATTTCAACATTTCTCCTTCTAAAATTTCTTTAAATCCCAAAAAGTTCAAAAACCATCCCAAATCTTTAATATTATTTTATGCTCCTTGGTGTACACATTGTAAAGAATTTAAAAAAAAATATATTGATTTAGCTATGGATTATTTTTTAACTTATTCATTTGGTGCAGTAAATATAGAAAACACTAAAGATAAAAATGATGAATTAAGGTATTTAGCCAAAATTGAATATATACCAACTTTAAAATATGTTGATGATAAAGGAGATTTACAAGATTTTCCTTATACTGTTGATTATGACAATATTATTTATTTCTTAAATACTTAACTTTGCCATATTTTATAAGTTGATTTATACCACTTCTTTAATTCTTTTGGTGATTCTATATTTGTAAATTCATCTGAATTTATTAATTTTCTTAATTTTTCCCTTACCTTTAAATCTGGATATAATTTACCAAAATAATAAAAAAAATGATATACATTATCAAAATCATATAAACAACATTCTTTATCATCAAATTGCATAAATACACTATTTATGAAAAAATATATATCTTCATTCTTTAATTCCTTCTGCAAATTATATCCCTCCTCAAAACTTACTATCTTCTTATTTAATCTTCTATTCACTATATTATGTGTATTCCATACCCACTTCTGCAGTTTTTGTCTTGTTAATCCACTCTTTATAAATCTATTATGTATATCAAAAATATCCTTATAATGTGCTTTACAAATTTTACATGGGATTATATATGCAACTGTTTTATAAAACATATAATATTCTTCAATCTCGTCTTCTGATAATTCACTTTCAGGATGAATAGCAAAACTGTGCATCATGTGCCATGCTTTAGGTCCCCATACATTCTTACCCAAAATTTTTGTTTTTTTTTTATTTTTATTTATTTTAATTTTATAAGTATTTTTTGTTTTAAGCGATGACATTCTATAAATTCTTTATATAAAATAAATAATTTAATTTTGAGAACAAAATTTATATTAAATTTGAAAAATATAATTAAGGTAAAAATGAATTATATTCTACAATCAACAAATTATGATCCTAAAAGAATCTTTAATTCATCTGAAACACAATTTATTTTTTTAATCCATAAAACTTTATTATCTTTCCCTTATTTTGAATTAGATATTCAACAGATTATATTAAATGACATTAAAATTTTTATTCAAAAACTAACTGATCTGTTTTCTAATTCAACTAATTTAAATCCTCAAGAAAAAAGATTCAAAATAATTGAAGTATTAGTTAAATATTTAGATCGATATCACAATACACAATTTAATCAAGTCTTTATTCGTAATCAAAATGAAGATATTCTTTATGAAATCGAAAAAGAAGCCTATCAAAGTACTCTTTCTCATTTAAATAAAAATCAAAATAAAGTTAAAGAAGATGATTATAAAATTGAATATGTTAATTCATCATTTGAAGATCAATCATCAAATATTGATGATTTAGATGATTCTTCTATATCTTCAAATACCTCTGTTAAATCCGTTGAAGATAAGTTATATAAAAAAATATTAGAATGCAAAAAATCTATACAAAATATTTATAAAGATATGGATAAAAAAATTGAAATAAGAATTAATTCACTTCAAGAAGTTCTTTTTTCTAATTTACAAAATTATATTCAAGATTATTTAAATAATAATCCTTTTGAAGAATAAATTAACATGGTTTATTTAATTTAGATAAACCTATAACTGCACAAGCACTTCTTTTACCCGCATGTCCTGTTATATGTGAATCATCATGATTACCTAAACCTAAATCATCCTCATCCTCGTGTATTATTAGTCCTCTACCAATAATATTAAATTTAGAACCATATAAAGAGATACCATGAGCATAAATATTATAATTAGCATTTCCATTATCATCTGATTGAACATTACCTAAATCACCTGCATGTCTAACTATTGAATTAAGACCACCATGAGTCTTATTTAAAGGATTAAAATGAGCACACATAGAAGTACAAGAATCAGATAAATCACCATATTGATGAATATGAAAACCTCTTTTTCTATTTTTACCAAGACCGGATAAATTTATTTGGATCTTAACTTTACTATCGGGATTTTTTTGAGAAAAAATAACATTTCCTTTAATATCATTTGTATCAAATACAGCTATAGCATATTTAGTTTTTTTAGACATTATATATTTTTCACTATATTTATCTACTAGATAAAATATTATAAAAATAATTATAAATACAAAAATGAAAAAATAATCCATTTATTCTAATTATTAGATTTTTTTAATTATAAGAAAAAATTGAAAAATAATTTAATAAAATGAAAATTAAAGAAAAAAGGAGATATTAAGGAAAAAAAATAAAAAAATAAATAAAAATTAAAAAAAAAATCACCAAAAATTTTTTTCTAAAGAAAGTATATAGAAAATGCTTTATTTAGATAAAGAAGTCGGTAAACTTAAGACCTGGGAACTTTACATTGGTTTCGTTATTTTACAATTACTTATTGGTATCGCTGTCACTATCCTCATTGGTATCTTTGACTTAGCTGGTATCCGCGGTGCTTTAGCTCAAATTGTTCGTCAAATTGCAGTTGTTACTAATGCCCAAGCTCCTCAAAAGTACATTGCCCCAATTGCTGGTGATTTAGCTGAAGGTAAGTACATTTAAATAAACTAAAAATAATTTTTTTATAAATACAAACAATTATGATTATATATCATAATTATTAAATAAATAAAATAATTAATATTCGTTTTTTATAAATTAAATAAATTTATAAATGAATTATTAAAAAATGCGGATGTTTATTTAAATTGTTTAAGCACAACTGTGGAAGTTTGCTTAAATTGTTTAAGCACAACCACCGATTTCGAAAGGTTTGCGACCAAGATCTGGGTCGATAGTTGATTGTAACCAAGGAGATACTTTGACTTGAGGACATGGTGGTTCTGAACGGAGTTGTTGGTTAGCATTACGTAAGGTTTGACCAACAGTGTTGATACCAATGTGATAACCGGCTTGTAAGAAGTTACGATCTTTTAATGAACCTTCACCAGATGGATATACTTGAGCCCATTGTGAAGAGTTATCAGCAGGTAATAATTCAGTTGCAGTTAATTGTTGAGCGGGGAAAGATGGTGATTCGCGATTTGGCATATCACCTTGGAAATGTTCCATTTGAGCATAACCTTCATTACCCATTGTCATACCACCATCACCACCTTGTTGTTGACCACCTTGTTCTTGATCACCTCCTTGTTGTCTTCCACCTTGTTGTTGTCTTCCGCCTTGTTGTTGTTTTCCACCTTGTTGTTGTTGTTGACCACCTTGTTGTTGACTACCAGTATTTGATTCATTTGATTGAGTTCTTTTACCAGCAGCATAATTTTCAGTGGCCATATCGTTCTTGTTCATAAAGAAGTAAATAACATATGCTACAACAGCTACAACAGCAATTAAAAGAATTCCTTGAATAATTTGATTTTCACTAGACATTGTCTTCTCTATACTATAAAATAATAAAAAAATTCAAAGTTTATAAACAAATAATAAACTTAATTTAATAAAAAATAAAATAAAAATAAATTGATTTAATTCTTCTCTTTTAACATCTTTCTAAAGATATTCTTATATTCAGATGGCATTTTATGAAAATCCTCATTATCACTTAAATTATCATTTTCTGATTCAGATTCTGATGATGATCTTTCTTCTTGTTTTTTACTTTTAAGACTTCTCTTTAATTTTTTATCTTTTGATTTATCCTTCGACTTCTTTTTTAATATATTCTTCTCTTTATCTTTCGATTTTTTCTTACTCTTCTCTTTTGACTCTGGCATAAATTCTATATTCATTTTTTCTTGATTATTATTATCTTCAACCACCTCCTCTTTTATTGATATTACTTCTATATTATCATCTATATTCTGATTATCTTGAATTACCTCTACTAAATTTTCTTCTTTATTTTCATTTACTACATTCTCTTCCTCTTGAATATATTCTTCTTCTTGATTTTCTTCATAAGATTCTTTTGTTTCACTTACTTCATTTACTATCTCAACATCAAATTTTGTATGATATGGACTCATTAATTTTTTAGTCTGTTCCGCCTCCCAATCACTCTCAGTTATAAAATCCTGTAAAAGATACTCCTCTAATAATTGACCTCCCTTAATCTTTTGTAAACCCCTATATTGAAAAGTACATCGGATCTTTTGTTCCGGTATTAAAGACTCTATTTTACTCCATAATAAATCATTATCATCAGGTATTAAAATCTTCACTAATTGACCCCTTGATCCTGCAAAGGGTCTTTTAATACATGTATCAAAAACCCATTTGTCTATTAAACCTCTTGTATTTGGAAAAATCTCCTTAAAATTTTTCTTAATCTCTTCTTGAACTCTTCCATACATCTTATCTAATAAATAACGTAAATTATAGTTCTCTCTATTCACATCATCTTCGTCTTCAACATCACATTCTAAAACTAAATAAAATTTATCAGTTCCTTGTTGTTGGTGTAAGGATTTATAAACTTTTAAAAAAGGTGTTTCATATAATATTTTTTCTTGATTTAAATTATTTAAAGTCTCTTTAACAAATAAATAATGTTTCTCTTTATCATATTCATATGAATATGATTTTCCCCTCATTAAATATGATTTTGAATAAGGTATTATACTCATTGACATTTTAATCTTTACATTTTTTAAATATAAAAAAATAAAAATTAACACGCATTCTTTATAATCCATCTCCTATTACCAAAAAATTATCATCCTTATTGGTCTCATACTTCTTTTTATCTAACACTTTTATCTTTGTCGCATTCAATATTAATCCAACCTTATTCGTTTTCCTCTCCTCACTATTTATATCCCTATGATCCCAAAAACCATGTACTTCTAAATTCACTTTTACATAAGAATTCTCCTCTATATCAAATAATGTCTTCAAATAACTATCCCTCTTATTCTCATACTCTATATCCGTTAATACACTATTCTTCATCATCTTTATCCTCACCTCCATCAAATCCCTATTTCCTATCTGTCTTCTAAATATACTCTTCATCTCATTATCCTCTAACCCCAATCTCTTTTTTATTACTGATTCAACCTTCTCAATAATCTTTTTTAAATGCTTCTGTTGTGTATTATTCTCTTCATGAAGATCCAATTGAATATAATACTTACCAAAATTTTCATCAACACCAAATGGTGCTTTTAAAACAGGAGACCAAAATTGAATCACATCAGTATCGTGGTAAATTCTATAAACATTTTCATCCATTCTTTTAAAATTAATTTTAGAACTTTCAATTTTCATTTCTCTCTATAATATATTTATATTTTATTATAATTTATTAAACTTTACTTCCATTTATAATAAATATTTTTTTTTGATTCGTTCTATTTAATAAAAAAATATATTATTTTTTTATAATGCACTAAATAAAAAATGTCTATGAAGTTAAATCTTTTTCAAGAATTTTTAGATATTTGTATTGAACAACTTCAAAAAGAAGAAAATAAAAAAAAAATCAATACCTATATCATCGAACCATCCTTCACTTATATTTTTGACCGTTTATATCCCTATATCATTTTAACCGCCGTTATCTTTGTTCTCCTTTTATTATTATCTATTATTTTACTTTTTATGATGTTCAGAGGATCCGGTTTTAATCAAAATGTCTGTCTTCAAGGTCTTAACTAAATTATCTAATAATTTGGATATCTTAATCTATTATCAAACTCAAATCTCGATTTATAATTATGATCTTCCGCTATCTTCTCCAATGTACTATTTGTACTTATTCTAACATCCTCAAACATTTTATATAATGTCAATAATTCATCATATGTTTTTACCGAGTTTAATGACCACAACAAATTACTCCATATCATTGTTGTTGACATCACAACATCATGTATCTGTTTTCTAAATAACAGTTTCTTATTCCTCATATGCAAAGTCGACCTAAAATGTCTATCATCTATCTCATTCTTTAAATACTTTAATCTTAAATCATTATTCGGATCCGCCACCAACAATTGTTCCTCTATTCTCTCCCTTCTATATTGCACAAATTCTGCTATATTTCTTCTATAATATTGTATCATTTCCACCATCCTTCTATAACTATACATTCCCAAATCCTCATTCTCCCTTTTATCTGTTATCATTAATATTGTATTTCTTGGTACTGTATCTCTACATTGATTACCTGGATCACCTCCATTATTTCTATTATTCATATAAATATTATATGCTTCTGGATTATTCTGAAAATATGAATGTGCATGTGGATTATGTATTACTCCCGTCTCTATCTGTCCCGTCCTCCAACTAAATGCTGATCCACAACTCGTACAAAACATCTGATCACATCCCGATATTTTACTTATAAATTCACCACACTTTGGACATGGTTTAGACTCCTTTCTTATCATCTTTACCGTCTCTTTTACCTCCTCTTTACATTCATGTTTCTTACTTTCACCATCCTCACCACTCTCCTTTATTACCTCCTCCAAACAATCCTTACAATACTTCTTATTACATAATGGACATTCATAACTTGAATTTAAAAAACCCTTACAACCTTCTGTTAAACATGCTTGTGTCCAAACATACTTTGATACCTCCTTCTTCTTAAAATTTATATTTGTACATTTATATATCTCCATATCCAAATCATTTAATATCTTCTCTAACTCCTTTCTTTTCGCTTTTAATCTTTCAACATCCTTTATTCTTTGCAGTAAACCAACTGTATTCGGCATTAATGCCTTCTCCTGATCAACCAATATCTCCTCTTTATGCTTTTTATATGCACCCAATCTCCACTTCATATCAAATTTATCAACAAATTGATCATATGGTATTACATTACGACAATTTAAACAATGTGGTTCCTGTGATGTTCCCAATAAATATGTTTTCATACATCCAACACAATATGTATTGTTACATGTAAAACACTTAAAATCTTGATTACTCTTTATCTCTTCTATACATATAGGACATTCCATCTTTTATCTTTATCTTATCTTCTTATTTTCTTTTTATATCAAATCTTGTTTTTTAAAATTTTATAATTTTAAAAATTTATTTTAAAAAATGAATATTATTTATTTAATAACCATAACGATAAGTTAAACGAAGATGGTTATCTAATTGAACCTTATTTTTATAATTATGTTTTTCACATAACTCTCTCAAATTATTATTTGTACAATTCAATATATCATGAATCATATTTTTTATTTTATCAAATTCTTCTAATGATTTAATATCTAATAATGACCATAAAAGATTACCAATAACTATCATTGTTGATTTAACTTGATCATGTGTTAATTTTAAAAATGATATCTTTTTATATTTCATATGCAAAAGTGTTTTAAAACGTTTCTCCGTTATTTGACTTCTTAAATAATCTATTCTCATATTCTGATTATCCTCTTCCCTATTCAAATTTTGCTCTATTGTCGGATTTTCATACTGAAAAAATTCCGCTATTCCATTCTTTATACTATCCATTAATTGCACTTCATTCTGATTTACTCTTAATCTATCCCTTATTGACAAATTATTAAATATAAATATCGTTGGGACAACATCCCTACATGCATTATTTAATCCATTCCTATTATTCATATAATTTTCATATGCCTCCCTATTATTCTGAAAATAATCATGTGCATGTGGATTATGTATTACTCCCCTCTCTATTTCACCCGTCGTCCAACTAAATGCTGTTCCACAACTCGTACAAAACATCTGGTCACAACCTGTTATTTTACTTATAAATTCACTACACTTTGGACATGGTTTCGAATCTTTTCGTATCATTTTAACCGTTTCTTTAAGACCCTCATCACACACATGTTGCGTTTTAAATATATTCTCCTCATCATCATGATCAAAATCTATATTTACTAAACAATCTTTACAATAAGCCTTTTTACATAATATACATTTGTATTTTGCATTTAAAAAACCTTTACATCCCTCCGTTAAACAACTCTGTACCCACTTGTATTTTGTTGTTTTTGTTTTATCCTCATTTAATTTATTACATATATCATAATATTCATCCCTTAATGATGCATGATCCTTTAATAATTGATTATATAAATTTGTATAAAATGGTCTCTCATCTCTAAATATCGAATTTGTCTTTAAAATACTCTGAATATTTAATAAATGCTCATATTTTGAATCCATCAATTCTCTCGTCTGTCTTTTTCTATTCAACAATTCTAAATATCCAACTGTATTCGGCATTAACGATAACTCCTTATTCCATAATAACTGTTCTTTATGTTTTTTATATAGACCCAATCTCCACTTTATATCAAACTTATCCACAAACTGACTATACGGTATCACATGTTTACAATTCATACAATGCGGTTCATTATTACTCTGCAAAAGATATGTCTTCATACATACTGTACAATATGTATTTTTACAATTCATACATCTAAAATCTTCACCCTCCTTCACCATCTCTATACATATCGGACACTCTATATCCATTTCCTTCTTCTCCACCTTTATCTTCTTTGCCCTTGGTCTCGTCTGTCGCGGTTTCTTAATACCCCCTTTGATTTCCTTCGTAAATTCCGTAAATATATCAATTATCTCTCCATTTTCAACTTCAACTATCTCAACTTCACTATCACTCATCTTTTACTCTTATCCTATCCTATTTATTCTCTTTTATATCCATTTCTTTTTTTCAAAAATTATTATAAAAAAAAATATTTTTCTTTAAATTGATTCATCTTTAAAAATATCTAAATATATTTTTAAGCAAATAATAATATTGAAAAAGAGTTAATAGGCAAAATAAATAACAGCATCAGTATCTTTAGCCCAAGTACAAGGGAGTTTAATATTTTTCTTTTTAGTAAATCTGGATACATCACAAGTATCGGGGAAAGGTCTTAAAGATACAATAGCTTTTAAGTTTTTGGCTTCTTTTGTTATTTTGTTAAATATACTTTTCATTAATTTGTCATCAAAACAAGTTGAACATAAATAAAATATAGTACCATCTTTATAAGATAATTTTTTACTAACAATATTTTCATGCATAAATCCTAATTTTTTGTTTTTTAATTTAAACTCATTTTTAACAACTTTCATCATTTGTTCACTTTGATAATATCTTTTGGATGATATTTCAACACCGATAGCTTTTTTAACTGGAGTTTGAAGATAAAATTGAATAACAACTTTACCTGAACCTGAACCTAAATCATAAAATACATCATTATGATCAATAAAGAGATTTTTAATCATTTTAGATACAGAACTTGGTAAAATCTCACCATAAGTTGAAAATACTTTATTTTTCTCACTTTTTTTTAATGTATTAATAGAATCATTTTGATCGATACCATATGAATTAACACCTTCATATATTTTATCAATATAGGCTTCAACTTTTTTGTTAGTAAACATTATTCTAATAAAATTGAATATATTTTTTTTTAGTTCAAAAAGATAAAAAAGTATATGAATAATATAATAATTTATTAAATGGAGTATATAGATAAAATCATCTTTATTAATTTAGATAGAAGACGGGATCGTTTAGAAGAGATTATTGAAGAATTTAAACGAATGAATATACCACCTAATAAAATATTAAGATTTGATGCTATATCTCATCCTCTTGGAAATATTGGTTGTTCTTTATCTCACTTACAAGTTATGAAAATGGTTAAAGAAAATAATTGGAAAAATGTTCTCATCTTAGAAGATGATTTTAATTTTATTGTTGAAAAAGAATTTTTAAATGAATTTTTAAATTATATATTTAATACTCTTAATAAACCTTGGGATGTTATTATGTTTGGATACAATTTTAATGAACCCAATAACTATTCTTTACCCTTTAATAATGATCCCTATTTAGGTAAAGTCGGTTTTGCTCAAACCGCATCCGGTTATTTAGTAAACCAACATTATTATGATACTTTATTATCCAATTATGAAGAAGGTAATCGATTATTAATGGAAAAGAATAAACATTGGTTATATGCTAATGATTTGTATTGGAGAGTTTTACAAGAAAAAGATGAATGGTTATATCCTTTACAAAGAATCGGTTTACAAAGAAAATCTTATAGTGATAATGCCCGTGGTATAACGGATTATCAAACTTAATTTTTAATATAATATTAATTTGCAAAAAAATTAATAAATTAATTAAAAAAAAAAATAGTAATAAATTTGTTATATATCAACAAATTTTAAAAATACATATGTTATGAAGTTTGTTATTTATATTTAATATATATATATAATCAAAATCTTCTTCCCAATTAATGTTTTCAACCAATATTTTTAATTCATTTACCACTGTAAACATAAAATCCCGTTCATAATCATCTTTATTTTTTGATAAAAGATTCATTAATTGTATTATACAAGATTTTAATGGATCTAGTTCAACATATAATTCATTTTCGTTAAAACCACTATTTTC
>JACCDX011861593.1_pt1 | contig 12932 bp, 12 predicted proteins | sample 7449681 | NCBI WGS metagenome assembly JACCDX01 (sample SAMN15323450, study PRJNA562643) | freshwater metagenome | isolation source: river surface water | place: USA:Blue River Watershed | collected 2017-08-18
ACCGCGCGTGACCTTGCAACACTCGCGGCAAATACGCTGCGAAACTACCCGGATCTTTATCGTAAATTCTACCAGCAGAAGGAATTCAGCTGGGGGAAAACAATGGGGAAGGGGGAGAATATTGTTCAGGCCAACCGCAACCCCATTCTCGGTCGCGTGGCTGGCGCGGATGGCCTGAAGACGGGGCATACTCAAGAGGCGGGTTATGGCTTTACGGGGTCTGCCGAGCAGAATGGCCGACGGCTTGTGATGGTTGTTGCCGGGCTCGACAGCTTTAACGGGCGCATTTCTGAGTCCGTGAAGTTCATGGAGTGGGGCTTTAAATCATGGAGCGTAAAGCAGATTTTCGCCAAGGGCGCTGAGATTGATCGCGCAAAAGTTGCCAATGGCAGCGCAAACAAAGTCTCCGTCGTCGCGCCGCAGAACATTAATGTGACTTACCCTGCCGGCATGTCCAACCCCGTGTATAAAACAAGCGTGCGCTATGCAGGGTCGTTGACGGCCCCGATTAAGGCAGGCGATCACATCGCGGATCTTATCATCACAACGGCAGACGTTCCGCCCGCGATTGTGCCGCTTGTGGCCGGTGAAGATATTGAAGAAGCTGGCTTCTTCCGTCGGATCTGGAACACCATTCTCTCGGTCTTTGGGCTTTAGACGCGGTGCAGGGGCGCTTCATCACACTGGAAGGCGGAGAAGGGGTGGGAAAGTCCACTCAGATCCGCCTGCTGGCTGAAGCGCTGACCCGCAGTGGCAAAAATGTGGTGACCACCCGAGAACCCGGAGGCACCGAAGGCGCTGAGGCCATTCGGGCGCTGCTTCTCTCCGGCGGTGAAGACCGATGGAATGACGCCACTGAGGCGCTGCTTTTTGCCGCAGCCCGTGCAGACCATGTCGCAAAGCTTATCAAACCTGCACTGGCGCGAGGAGACTGGGTCTTGTGCGATCGGTATATCGACTCAACTCGTGCCTATCAGGGGGGGGCTGGAGGACTTTCGGACGCTGATATTCTGAAGCTACATGAAATTGGTTCGGGAGGGTTGTTGCCGGACCGCACCTTGCTGTTTGACTTGCCGGTAGAAGAAGGGGCACGGCGGGCAGCGGCTCGATCCCATCAGCTTGATCGCATGGGCGCCAAGCCTTCAGACTATTACACGAGGGTCGCAGCACGTTTTCGCGCGCTTGCGGCTGAAGAGCCGGCACGCTTTCGGGTTATTCCGGCATCGGGTTCCATTGATGATGTTAGCGCCCGCGTCTTCGCGGCGTTGAGCGATCTTTTATGAGACGCATGCGATGAGCGTCGTGATCGGGCATGATGCGCCCATTGCCGCCTTTCGCGCGGCGGCAGCGTCTGGCCGCTTGCATCATGGCTGGCTGCTCACCGGCCCACGCGGCATCGGCAAGGCCTTGGTGGCGCACCAAATGGCTCGGCGGCTTTTGGCCGAAGCAATGGGGCTCGATCCCGCGACGCCTGGCCTCGAGGTTCCGGTATCACACACGGTAACAAAGTTGATGGATGCCTGGAGCCATCCTGACTTTGCGCTCATTGACCGACTGCCCAAGGATGAGAAGCTGGTCGCCAGCACGCCGCGCGCAGAATGGCCCGTGGATGAAGAGCTGGCGCGGAGTATCAAAGTTGATCAGATCCGGGCGCTCAATGCGATGTTTTCTAAAAAGCCGGCGCTATCACCGCGGCGGGTGGTGATAATTGACGATGCAGAAACAATGGAAAACAGCGCGGCCAACGCTCTGCTCAAGCGCTTGGAAGAGCCGCCTGAGGGCACGATTTTTTTGTTGGTGACGCCCAGTCCCGGGCGGCTTTTGCCAACCATTCGCTCTCGCTGTCGACTTTTGCGGTTCAACCGGTTGGATGATGTCGCGATGCGGCGCGTGCTGCATCAGCGATTAGATGGTCTGAGCCCCGATGAATTGGATGGCCTGGTTGCCGCAGGGCAGGGGGCTCCAGGCCGGGCCTTACATTATGTTGGGCTTGATGTGGCGGGGCTGGATCAAGCGCTAGAGGGGCTCGCGCGCGAGGGAGATCGGCAAAATAGTCGGCGGCTTGCGCTGGCCCAGCAATTGGGCGCCAAGGCTGCTCAAGCGCGGTATGAGCTTTTTCTCCAGCGCGTCCCAGCCTTTATCGCAGCAGCGGCGCAACATCGGTCCGGCGATGATCTGGCACGGGCGCTGCAGTGCTGGGAAGCCGCGCGGCGTCTGGCAGGAGAAGCGATTTCAACATCGCTTGATCCGCAAAATGTTGTTTTCACGCTCGCGGGCCATGTCGCGGCGCTTGCTCCGGGCGGAGCATCCGCTAAAGCCTGACCCATGTCTGGCGAACCTTTCTACATCACCACCGCGATTGCCTATCCCAATGGCAAACCGCATATTGGCCACGCCTATGAGGCAATCGCAACCGATGCGATTGCTCGGTTCCAGCGCTTAATGGGCAGGGATGTCCGGCTTGTGACAGGCACGGACGAACATGGCCTGAAAATGGTGCAAACAGCACGCAATGCAGGGCGGGAAACGCTCGAATTCGCTGACGAAATGTCGTCTTATTTTAAGGAAATGTGCAGCGCTCTTCACATTTCATATGACCGGTTTTGTCGGACGACTGAAGCCGACCACAAACGCGCGAGCACAGCTTTGTGGGAAGCCATGGCCGCCAATGACGATCTCTATCTTGACCGCTATGAAGGCTGGTACTCCGTCCGCGACGAAGCCTTTTACGATGAAAGCGAACTGATCGACGGGGAAGGGGGGCAGCGCCTCTCTCCGCAGGGGACGCCCGTTGAGTGGACGACCGAAGAGACATGGTTCTTCCGGCTATCCAAATATCAGGATGCGCTGCTCGACCTTTATCGCACCCAGCCCGATTTTATTCGGCCAGAAAGCCGTCGCAACGAGGTGCTGCGCTTTGTAGAAGGCGGGCTCAAGGACCTCAGCGTCTCGCGCACCAGCTTTGATTGGGGCGTGCCGGTGCCAGGATCGCCGGGCCATGTCATGTATGTGTGGGTAGATGCGCTGACGACCTATATGACGGGGATCGGCTATCCCGATCAAAAGGCAGATTTTGAGCGGTTCTGGCCCGCAAATGTCCATATCATTGGCAAGGACATTGTCCGGTTTCACACCGTTTATTGGCCTGCCTTTTTGATGTCCGCGAAGTTGCCGTTGCCGAAGCAGGTGTTCGGGCATGGCTTCTTGCTGAGCCGCGGCGAGAAAATGTCCAAATCCTTGGGCAATGTCGTCGATCCGATGGATCTGGCCAAGCTTTTTGGCGTCGATGCGCTGCGGTATTTCTTCCTGCGCGAAGTCAGCTTTGGACAGGACGGGAGTTATAGCGCTGAAGCGATCGTGACCCGCGTCAACGCGGAGCTGGCGAACAGCTATGGCAATCTTGCGCAACGAACATTATCATTTATTTTTAAGAATTTAGAAGGAAATCTTCCAACTGAAGGTGAAGAGACGGCAGATGATGTCGAGCTCTTGGCAACCGTCCATACAGCGTGCGCCAATGATGTGCCGCGTGAATTTTCTGCTTTTGCTTTCTCCCAAGGGCTCGAAGCGTGGATGCGCGCCGTCTTTGCGTGCAATCAATATATCGATGCGCAGGCGCCTTGGACGCTGCGCAAGACCGATCCGGTTCGCATGGCCGTCGTGCTAAGGACGCTGATCAAAGCCATTCGTGATCTGACGCTCGCGATTCAGCCAATTATCCCGGCTTCGGCTGAAAAGATGCTCGATCAGCTCGGAATTCCGTCAGGCAACCGCCAGTTTGCGGCGTTTTCCGACACAGATTGGTATGATCGGCTCGTTGGGTCTGGCTTTACACTGAGTGCGCCGACGCCTCTTTTCCCAAGGCTGGAATTGCCGAAAGATGACGCCGCCTAATGTTCGTCGATAGCCATTGCCATTTAAATTATAAGGGCTTGGTTGAAGACCAAGATGCTGTGCTTGGTCGCGCCGCCGAGGCTGGCGTATCGGCAATGCTCAACATTTCCACCCGCCGGCACGAATGGGATGCGGTGATTGCCACCGCCCAAAAAGCCCCGAATATCTGGGCTTCCATTGGCATCCATCCACACGAAGCCGATGCCCATGCCGATGTCGATACCGATCTTTTGGTTCAGGCATCTCGCCATTCAAAGGTCATCGGGATTGGCGAAACGGGGCTCGATTATTTTTACGACCATAGCGATCGAGAACAGCAACGGCGCAGCTTTCGCGCGCATATTGCCGCCTCTCGGGAAACTGGGCTTCCACTCATCGTCCACACGCGGGATGCTGAAGCGGATACCGCAGAAATCCTGCGCGATGAAATGGGGAAGGGCACTTTTCCCGGCGTGATACATTGCTTCACAGCAAGTCGAGAATTCGCCGATATCGCATTGAATTTAGGGTTTTATATATCAATCTCGGGTATCGTCACGTTCAAGAACGCGGCCGATCTTCGGGAAACAGCGGCCGCGATCCCCGCAGATCGGCTATTGATCGAGACAGACTCCCCCTTTCTGGCGCCTGTGCCGCATCGAGGCAAAAGCTGTGAGCCTGCCTATGTGAGCGATACCGCACGGTTTTTGGCGGATATTCGTGGCATGGACGTTGACACGCTCGCCACGATCACGACAGATAATTTCTATCATTTATTCTCCAAGGCGATCCGATAATGTCTGATCAGACCGGCAGCTTGATTTATCTTGCTCTGCTGGTCGTTCTGGTCGCGTCCAGCCTTGTTGTCCGGCGGCTTCCTTTTGGCCAAACGATCCGAATGATGCTCGCTTGGGCATTGATTTTTATCATTTTATTTGTGGTTTTCACGTATCGAGCCGAATTTGCCCTGATCTGGGAACGGGTAAAGGCTGAGGCAGGCTCGGAACCATCTGTATCCGCGGATGGCAGCGTGCGGCTTCAGAAATCGCCCGATGGTCATTTCCACGTTTCGGCCGACGTCAACGGCCAACCCATCAGCTTTTTAATCGATAGTGGCGCGACGACGACAGCCATTTCGGGCGAGACCGCGCGGCGTGTGGGCGTTCGAGCGCCGCAAATGGCGTTCCCGGTGATCGTCCAGACAGCCAATGGCAGCGTTGCGATGCAGCGGGCGCGGCTTACTCGGCTCGTGGTCGGGCCCATCGTCCGTGAGGATTTCCCGGTTCTCGTTTCCGATCAGCTGGGGAACACCAATTTGCTCGGCATGAATTTTTTGTCTTCATTGCGCGGTTGGCGGATTGAAGGCGATGTGATGGTTCTCAACCCTTAGGCCAAAACCCGCGAATTTCTGCGTGAGGGGGCTTTAAAAGTTATTTTATATTTAACATAATATATATTATCGGGATTGTGATGCTATGTGTTTTTTAACCCTCTCAACGCGCATTCCTTTAACGTCCTGCTGCTATCCCCGACGCCTATGGCGCCGCGTGAACAATCTAAACTAATCAAATTGGCCTTAGGCTGCTTCGCACCATTTGCATTTCCTGCCGTCGCTTATGCCGATATGATTTGGCCGGCGCTGGTTCTCGAAACAAAGCTGCTCAGCGTTCCGATCATTCTGACAAGCTTGTTGATTGAAGCCCTTGTTCTCAAGGTCACCTTTACGCTCTCAATCCAGACGGCTCTGTCGCGAAGCATCGTGATCAATCTCGCATCCGCCTTGTGCGGGATCCTCTTCATCCCCATGGCTGGTGTGATCTGGGAATTCTTTCCCGGTTTGATGCTCTACCCTCTTCTTGGCGTTGGAACCTTTAATCCACTGACATGGACAGCCACTTTCTTGATGGCGCTAGCCATTACGACGTGCATCGAATTGGCGGTGCTCCGCCGCTTTTATGGACTCCATATCCGCCAAAAAGACGCGCTGATCTGGACTGCCGCCAATCTCGTGACCGTTGGTTGGGGATTGAGATTGGCGGTTTCCGGCCCTTTTCACGCCTAAGGCAATCCTTTTCTACGCCTAAAACGCCGCGACGGAGAGCGCCATCACCGTATCCGCGCCTGCCTCAAGCTTTCGCCGGAGCGACATTGTATCGGGCATGATCCGTTGGGCATAAAAGCGTGCGGTGATGAGCTTGGCGTTGAGGAACTCTTGATCTGAGGCCCCTTGAGCCAACGCCTTGTCCGCCGCCACGGCCATTCGGAGCCACATGAGCCCAATCGCAACAACCCCCATCATGTGCATATAGGCCGTCGCGCCAGCCCCGGCATGTTCGGGGTTCTTCATGGCGTTGGCCATAAGCCACATCGTGCCCGCCTGAAGATCGCCCAAGGCGGATTCCAACGCGATAGCGATGTCCGCCGTGGCGGGATTGTCCTTGGCGGCGGCGATTTCCATCGCAACAATGCTGAAAAAGGCCTGAACCCCGCGTCCACCATGGGCGGGCAGTTTACGTCCGACCAAATCGAGCGCCTGAATGCCATTTGCGCCTTCATAGATCATCGCGATGCGTGCATCGCGCACATATTGGCTCATGCCCCATTCTTCGACATAGCCATGGCCCCCAAAGACCTGCTGCATATTGGTGCAGACTTCATAGCCCTTATCCGAGCCATAGCCTTTGATCACCGGCGTGAGCAATGAAAGCAGATCGTCGGCCAACTGCCGGTCTTCGGGTGTTGCCGCCTTGTGCGCGAGGTCAGACTGGACGCCTCCCCATAGGCACAAAGCACGCATCCCTTCGGTGAAGGCTTTGGCTTCCATCAACATGCGGCGGATGTCAGGATGGACGAAAAGCGTATCTGCCTTTTCATTGGCATCCTTGGCGCCGGTTAAGGAGCGTCCCTGACGACGATCTTTCGCGTATTGCACGGCATTTTGATACGCGCCTTCCGCTTGGGCGAGGCCCTGAACACCAACGCCTAGCCGGGCAATGTTCATCATCACGAACATACCTGCCAGACCCTTATTCTCTTCCCCAACCAAAAAGCCCTTTGCGCCATCATAGTTCATGACGCAGGTCGCGCTGCCGCGAATGCCCATTTTATGCTCAATTGCGCCGCAACTAACGGCATTTTTCTCGCCCAAAGAGCCGTCGGGATTGACCAGATATTTAGGGACGATGAAGAGCGAAATGCCCTTGGTGCTGTCCGGTGCGCCCGGCGTTTTTGCGAGCACAAGATGCACGATATTCTCTGTGAGGTCCTGATCCCCACCCGAGATAAAGATCTTCGTGCCGGTGATGCTATAGCTGCCATCGGCGTTCGGCTCGGCACGGGTGCGGATCAGCCCCAAATCGGTCCCGCAATGCGGCTCTGTCAGGTTCATCGTCCCTGCCCATGCGCCAGAGACGATCTTGGGGACATAGGTCTGCTTTTGCTCCTCAGAGCCCGCGACAAGAATCGCGGAAACCGCGGCGCCTGCAAGCCCGGGATACATGGCAAAGGCTTGATTTGCGGTGGCCTGAAACTCTTCCATCGCGATGTTTAGCACATGCGGGAGCCCCTGCCCGCCAAATTCAACCGGCGCGCCCAGCGTCGTCCAGCCGGCCTCCGCATAGGCTTTATAGGCCTCGGGAAAGCCCTTGGGCGTCGTTACACGGCCATCCGGATGGCGAGTGCAGCCCTCTTCATCGCCGGAGCGATTGAGCGGAAATAACACTTCCGCCATGAACTTGCCGCCCTCTTCCAAAATGGCATTGACCATATCGGGCGTGGCGTTTTCAAAGCCAGGAAGGTTGGCGTAGCGTTCCAGGCCAATCACATGGTCAAGCACAAAGCGAACATCACGAACCGGCGCAACGTATTGCGGCATAACATTCTCCTGATCAAAAAGCCCCTAGGGGTCAGGCGTCGAAGGCTGGGTCTGCTTTTTTCACGACATCGATGAAGCGCACAAGCTCATCGATATGCGCATCGATATCGACCCGCTGGCGTTTCAACAGCGCAATCCGCGCCTCGCATTTTTCGATGGTCACCTGTCGCTGGGTATGGCGGCCATCCCCAATGTCGTACAGGTCAATCATCTCGCGAATTTCAGAAAGGCTAAAGCCCACCCGCTTAGCCCTGAGAATCCATGCCAAACGAGCCCGGTCGCGCTTGGTATAAACCCGCGTCAAACCGCGACGGATGGGCGAAATCAGCCCTTCATCCTCGTAAAACCGCAACGCGCGCGGCGTTACATCAAATTCTTCCGAAAGATCGGAAATGGAATATTGGTGGCGGTCGCGCGGATCGGCGATATCGACAGTGGCACTCGACATTGCTGACTTCTACTTTACGTCAACGTAAAGATCAACAGTCTGTGAGAAGGGCTTTTTACCAATTGACGCTAGGGCTGGCTTGATACGGGGCGCAGCGCGCCATCCTCGACAATCCGATAGAAGCAGCTTTGGGCGCCTGTATGGCAGGCAGGTCCTTCGGGGCGGCATTTCAGCCAAAGCGCATCTTGATCGCAATCAACGCGCGCCTCGACGATGTGCAGATAATTGCCGCTGGTTTCTCCCTTTACCCATAAGGACTTTCTGCTGCGCGACCAAAAGGTCGCTTTGCCCGAAGCAAGGCTTTGGGTCAGCGCCTCGGCCGTCATGTGCGCGACCATCAGGACATCCCCCGATTCAGCATCGGTGCAGACGGCTGTTATCAGCCCGTTGGCGTCAAACTTGGGCCTAAAGTCGCGCCCGGATTCTAGATCGTCGCCCATGGTTTTTCTCTTATTTGCGTCAATTTTTATGCTATTTCCAAAGGCCATACACAGAAAAGAAAAAATCGCAAAAACACGGGAATGACAATTGCGTGACCGCGGCCTATATGCCCGAGCGTCCGGCGCAACCATAGGCGAACAAGCATGTTTTCCACCAATCCCTTTGATGATGACAAGCTGCGCGAGGAGTGCGGCATTTTTGGCGTCTGGGGGGCTGAGTCTGCGTCCGCTGTGGTGGCCCTCGGCCTTCATGCGCTGCAGCATCGGGGCCAAGAAGCTGCGGGCATTACCAGCTGGGATGAAAAAAGGTTCCATTCGCATCGCGCGATGGGGCATGTCGCGGGCAATTTTGACCGGGATGACATCATCCGTGGCTTGCCCGGTGCCGTTGCGTGTGGGCATGTTCGATATTCGACCACGGGGGAAACCTCGCTGCGCAATGTTCAGCCGCTCTTCGCCGATTTAGCGTCGGGTGGGTTCGCCGTGGCGCATAACGGCAATATCTCAAACGCTATGACGCTGAAGCGCGAGCTTGTTCGTCGAGGTTCTATTTTCCAATCGACAAGCGATACAGAGGTGATCATCCACCTAGTCGCCACCAGCACCTATCGCACTTTGCTTGATCGGTTCATCGACGCGCTCAAGCAGCTTGAAGGCGCCTATGCGCTGATTTGCATGACCCCAGAAGGGATGATTGCATGTCGAGATCCCCTGGGCATCCGTCCGCTGGTGATGGGCAAGCTTGGCGACGCTGTTGTTTTTGCCTCAGAAACAGTCGCGCTCGACATTGTGGGCGCAGAGTTCGACCGCGAAGTCCAGCCCGGTGAGATCGTGATCGTGACGGAAAATGGTGTCCGATCCATCAGCCCCCTGCCCGTGGCCTATCCCCGCCCCTGTATTTTTGAGCATATCTATTTTGCCCGCCCAGACTCAATCACTGGCGGGTCGAGCATCTATTCGGTTCGCAAGGCCATCGGGGCTCAGCTCGCGGTCGAAAACCCTGTCGAGGCGGATCTTGTCATTCCCGTTCCGGACAGCGGCACGCCCGCAGCCATCGGCTATGCCCAACAATCCGGCATTCCCTTTGAACTGGGGATCATCCGTTCTCACTATGTTGGACGCACCTTCATTCAGCCGACCGACAATATCCGCCATTTGGGCGTAAAGCTGAAGCACAACGCCAACCGCGCTCTGATTGAAGGCAAGAGCATCGTTTTGATCGATGACAGCATCGTGCGCGGCACAACCAGCTTAAAAATCGTTCAGATGATGCGCGATGCCGGCGCACGCGAAGTTCATATGCGGATCGCCAGCCCTCCAACGAAACATAGCTGCTTCTACGGCGTCGACACGCCTGAGCGCGAAAAATTGCTCGCGGCCAACCATGATGTTGAAGGGATGCGAGAGTTCATTTTGGCGGATAGCTTGTCGTTCATTTCAATCGATGGGCTGTACAAGGCTGTTGGTGAAGCGCGCCGGAACGATATTCGTCCGCAATATTGCGACGCCTGTTTCACGGGCCATTACCCGACGCGGTTGACCGATCAGGATGAGGTTGAGCCCGTCAATCAGCTTAGTCTGCTTGCCGAACGTATTGTATGACAGAAAAGGCGTTGAAAGGGCAGATCGCACTCGTCACGGGTGCTAGCAGCGGCATCGGGGCGGCGATCGCCGAAAACTTGGCGGCGGAGGGTGCGCATGTGATTATCACAGCGCGCCGGTCTGACGCGCTTGAACACGTTGAAGACCGCATTCACAGCGCAGGCGGCAGTGCGACAATCGCGCCTATGGATCTGAAAGATGCCGACGCCATTGGTCGACTTGCGATGGCGGTGGCGGAACGTTGGGGCAAGCTCGACATGCTTGTCCTGAACGCCGCGACGTTGGGAACATTAACCCCGCTCAACCATGCGGACGCGAAGGAATTTGCAGACGTCTTTACGCTGAACGTTAGCGCCCAGCAGGCGCTGATTGCGGCCTTCGACCCCCTCCTCCGCAAGAGCGAGGCGCCGCGCCTGCTGGGCGTAACGTCGAGCGTGGCCACCAGCCCTCGGGCCTTTTGGGGCGTCTATGGGGCGTCCAAAGCAGCGTTTGAGGTCATGCTTTTGGCCTATGCGGAAGAGACGCGTAATGTGGGCCGGATCAGCGTCGCCATCGTCGATCCCGGCGCGACAGCCACCAAGATGCGTCAAAAAGCCTATCCGGGCGAAGATCCCACGACGCTGAAATCGCCTACGATTGTTGGTGCGCGCATCGCCACCCTGCTTTCAAACGGCTACCCAACCGGGCATCGGGAGCGGATTGAGGGCTAAGCGCCCTTCCCTCACCTAAAAGCGCCGCTTATCCGTCTGATCCAAGCCTGTCGCACGAAGCGCGTCGACAGGCTTGGCACACATGGCTTCAGCGGGTGGGAACCATCAGTGATGATGCCCGTGATGCGCCTCCGCGTCCACTGCGGCCTGGACGGCCTTGTACATCTCCTCCCGCTCCTTGCCGACGCCTTCGGGGTCCGTCGCGGTTGGCCAGTTGCCGTTCGAGGCAATCACCAGTTTACGCTTGGGGTCGATGAAGATGCCTTGTCCAAAGATACCCTGAGCGGCAAAGCTGCCATCATCATAGGTCCACCATTGGAACCCATAGCCCCTGCCCGGCTGGTCGATCTCCGCTTGTTTGCGAACCGCCTGGGGCAACCAGTCAGCCGGGAGAACATCCTTCCCGCCGGCTTTGCCGCCACCCAAGATGAATAGCCCAAAGCGCGCATAATCGCGCAGACGCGCCGAGATACAACAACCCGCAATTTCATGGCCGGTGCGCCCCAACATCCAGATGGCTTCCCCTTCCATCCCAAAGGGCTTCCAAATCTTTTCTGAAAGATAGGCAGAGAGCGTTTTACCGGTCGCGCTTGAAACCAGCACACCGATTAAGTTGGTTTCGCCTGTTTTATAGACCCATTTGCTGCCCGCAGGCGCTTCTCTGGGAAGGCGCTTCATATAGCTGACGGTAATGTCCTCGCCGGGCTCTGGCGTATGCCGATCGAAAAGCGCAACGTCGGAATTCCGATCGGTATAGTCCTCATTCCACTTGATGCCAGAAGTCATGGTCAGCAGTTGACGCACCGAAACATCGTCATAGGCTGAGCCTTGCAGCCCGGGGATATAGGTAGAAACCTTGTCTTCGAGGCTCTTGATATAGCCATCTTTAACGGCAGCTCCCACGAGCGTGGAGGTAAGCGACTTGGCAACCGAAAAGCTCGTCCAGCGGCCTTCAGGGCCATAATTCAGCGCATATTTCTCAAGCCTGATCTTCCCGTCTTGGACGATGATCAACCCCGCGTGCCGCTGCCGGGCCATATAGGCTTCCATATCCATCGCTGGGCGAAGCGGTGTCCCCACAGGCAGCGCGTGCACTTGACCGCCCGCCGGAATGACGTTGACCTTGGTGATATTTTCCGTCGCGCGGAAGGCCGCGTCACGTTGATCTTGTGTCCAGAAAAGCACGTCTCGATCCTTCGGCAGTGTATCAGGCGTTTGCGAAAAGGCCCCGTTGGTCAGCAACAAGGCCGACGCTGTGGCCAAACCCCAGTAGCGCATGATCATCCTCTCCATCCCTTTGGGTCGCCATTTTTTCTTGGCGGTTGGTGGGCCAAAGGTGACGCCCAAAGGATCGATTTGCAACTGTTGAAATATCTATTCGACGCGCGATGCCGCCAAAGCACTCAACGCCCGCTCGCGGGCTGCTCGATGACTGATGAGCTTGCGTGGATAGCCCGCTGGGCGCACGCCAAATTCCTCGGGATCATGGATATAGGGATCAGAAAGGCCAGCAAGCTCCGGCACCCAGCGCTTGATATAACCCGTTGCGTCAAATTTTTCGGATTGCGACAACGGGGCCATGATCCGCGAGAAGATGGGAGCATCAGCACCAGTGCCGGCGACCCATTGCCAGTTAGACGCATTGGCCGCCGCATCAGCATCCAACAGCGTGTCCCAGAACCACTGCTCGCCCCGCCGCCAATCGATCAGCAGGTGTTTGATGAGGAATGAGGCAGCGATCATCCGGACGCGGTTGTGCATCCAGCCTGTCGCCCAAAGTTCCCGCATTCCTGCATCGACAATCGGATAGCCCGTTTTGCCTCTTGTCCATGCCGTAAAATCGGCATCGGCTTGGGCTCCGGTGCGCCATTCTAGCCGATCAAAGGCTGAGCGGCCGTTGCGGATGGGGTAGTCCGGGAACAGGTCCATCAAATTGGTCGCATAGTCACGCCAACCTACTTCGCGTAAAAACGGCTCCGCGGCCG
>JACCDX010754621.1_pt1 | contig 12931 bp, 13 predicted proteins | sample 7449681 | NCBI WGS metagenome assembly JACCDX01 (sample SAMN15323450, study PRJNA562643) | freshwater metagenome | isolation source: river surface water | place: USA:Blue River Watershed | collected 2017-08-18
ACTTGTGCCGACGCGTGAGTTGGCGGAGCAGATTGAGTATGTCGCGACCAATTTGGGGACGCACATTCCAATCCAGGTGTATTCTGCGACGGGCGGCAAGCCGCTCAACACGGACCTCCGCGCACTTGAGCGTGGAGCCCAGTACATTGTAGGAACCCCTGGACGCATTTTCGACCTCATTCAGCGAGGTGCCCTTCAGCGTCAACACCTGAAGGTGCTCGTGATGGACGAGGCAGACCAGATGTTGGAGGACCGTTTCCGCGAGCAGGTGATGTGTATTCTTCAGCAGGGTTTCCCGAAGGATACGCGTGTTGCTCTCTTCAGTGCGACGATGCCGACGGAGGTCGTAGAGTTTGCGGAGCTCCTGCTCCAGAATCCTCTTCGCATCCTGATTCCTCCTGAGGAGGTGACTCTGGATGGCATCAAGCAGTATTCCATTGAGCTTCCGAAGGAGGATTGGAAGTACGAGGTTCTGTGCGACTTGTACCAGCAGCTCAACATCAATCAGGCGATTATCTACTGCAACAAGCGGAATCGCGTCGAGTGGCTGGCAGAGAAGATGAGTTCACAGGGATTTCCTCTCTCCTTCATTCACGGAGAGATGGATGTAGAGGAGCGTCGTCGTCGTATGACAGAGTTCCGCAAGGGTTCTATTCGTGTCTTGATTAGCACGGATTTGCTCGCCCGCGGAATTGACGTCCAGCAGGTGAGCCTGGTAATTAACTATGAGCTCCCTTCGCAGAGAGAGAATTACGTCCACCGCATTGGGCGTTCGGGCCGTTTCGGTCGCAAGGGTGTCGCAATCAATCTTCTTCTCGCAGGAGATGAGATGCGTCAGATGAAGGAGATTGAGTCTCATTATGCGACGCGCATTGAGCCTCTTCCTGAGGATTTGGCGAAGATTGTGCTCTAAATACAAAAAGAGTCCGCTACACAAATACAAATACAAATAAATTACCTCTAAAACACTTTTTTACTGGGATTCTTCAACTTCACGAATGTCGTGGCGACAAACAGGGCAATGGACGTTCTGTTGGAACCACTCGTCAATACAACTCATGTGGAATGCGTGACCGCATGCAGTAAGAGTGCGGCGATTTGCGTGGGCTTCAAAATGGTCCTGGCAAATCGCACAATTATCAGGAGATTCCACGGCGAGTGTATCGACGCGGGACCCCCTGTCAATCTGCTCTTGGGTTGGCCGAACCACCACGGGCTCCATAAAGTGGCCTGTGGCCTGACGGCTGAGGATATCGAGGCCACCGATTGGAATCGTTGCGGGGGAATTGAGAGCACCGAACAGGTTTGAGAAGATATTCAGAGCGCTATTGGTCCGAGTTGTGCGAGGAAGGGGTGCCTGCATGTAGTTCACGAGGTCCTCCAATTGCTCTCGCAATTCAGAATCATCTCTGTCATCAGTTTGATACAGATATGCGCGTGTGCGAAGAGGGAGTGGGGCTTGTTGCTGTGTCACAGAGACGGCGGGGGCTGCTGGCTCTGATTCAACAACAGGGACTCGTTGACGCACACGAATTCGAGCAGGTGGAGTCACGACTCTCTCTTGCCGCGGGGGCGGGACATGCCGAGATTGATAGTCGCGAAGTCCGAAGGAATAGAGGTCAAATCGCTGCTGTGTATTCTGCCGAAGGTACTCAAGCACTTCCTGGACCCCTGAGAATCGCCCAGAATTGTAAAGGAGGTCTGGGAAATAATTGTGAATATCATCCAAGAGACCCACATTGTAGAGAGTTTCGTATTCGGTATTCCTCTGGCTCATATTTCTACCTACCCTTCCCTAAAAAATTGGTGCTTCAAGTTTTCCCCCGTGCCTCCCACCAATTCCAAATGAACGACGAGTCCACTTCTGGCAATTCAAAGAAGGGCGTTGTTGGGCTCACCAATTTGGGTCTTACCTGCTATGCGAATGCGGTTCTTCAGTGTTTGCGACATGTGGAGCGAATTCCGTGGCTCTTCACTGTAGGTCGGTTTGACACACTCTTCAAGAAGAATGCGACGGGTCGTCTGGAAAAACAGCAGAAGGTGGTGAGCTCCTTTGCGGATGTTCTCGCGCAGCAAGAAACTGGCTTCCATCCTGGAGTTCTGCGGCCTGCTGGCTTCTTTGGGTCTCTGCGGAATTGCGTGAAGGACACTCTCTACGAGCAGTTTGCCACGACGGCTCCTCACGACGGTCACGAATTTCTCATGTTTATGCTTGAGACACTTCACGAAAGCATTTCAATTGAAGTGGATATGCAGATTATGAAGCGGAATCCGACAACGGATGAAGAGCGGCGTGTGATTCAGGCTCTGGAGACGTGGAAGCAGAGTTTCACCAAGGAATACAGTCCTCTGGTTGACCTCTTCTATGGCCTCCTCCACATCCAGATGCACTGCGAGGCCTGCGGCCACATTTCCCACAAGTGGGAGACATTCAATACACTCAAGATGGGCGTACCGAAGCAGAACACAGACCCTCCCCCTGACATTCTTCAGCTTCTCACGCAGGAGTTTGAAGGAGAGGTGATTGAGGACTATTCCTGCGACAAGTGTTCTCCCACTCGGACCAAGGCCCGCCGCAGCATGAGAATCTGGCGTCTCCCTCAGACGCTGATTCTGTGTCTGAAGCGATTCAGCTACGATGGCCGAAAGATTCACACGCGAGTCACAGCTCCAGTATCCCAGCCACTCTCTCTTGTTACACTCTTCTCAGAGGAATCTCCTGAAAAGGGTGGAATTACCGATTACACTCTTCGTGCGATTGTGGACCATCATGGTGGAGCAGGAGGCGGTCATTATACCGCACAATGCAAAGACAAGTTGAGCTCTGAGTGGTATATTTACGATGACGAGCATTCGCACGCCGTCCAAGCCCCTTTTATCGGAGAGAGCACATACATTCTATTCTATGAACGAGCAACTCACTAAATTACAAAACATTTGCAAACGGTTCCACGGTTCCTTTGTCGAGCCAATACGTCTCCACTTGCCCGGCCCATCCATCAGGTTTCACAATACGGAAATGGACGTGAGGAGGAAGCGTGCCTTTCCAGGGCACCGTGTAGGAGCGAGGCGGGCCCCTTATTTTCATGTGGACGTCGCCCTGGGCGTCCGCAATCGCCACACCCGCATTCTCATAGTTTCCATACGCTTCTTTGTATCCACCAAGTTCCTCTCCCCTTGCCGGCTCCGCAGCCCAGTAGACAACCTGAGAGCCAGGGATGGTTCGGATCACAACTTCTTGGCTGGCTCCCTGGGGAACTTTTGCCATGAGGGCTCCACTCGGAAAGACAGTTTGTCCGAGGAAGGGGAGATACGTATCCCGTCTGAAGAACAAATACACGGCGGCGATTCCTACGAGGACATAGACAGCCCGAGCCAGCATTCCTTTTCCGAGTGCGAACTCAACAAGGTCCAGTTTGACGGCTCCAACCGCGAGCCAATTGATTCCGCCCACAAGAACCAAGACCGTTGCAATCATTGTGACCCACTTTGACAAAACAAGAGTATCACTGGCGCACATTGGTTTCTTTTCTAGAGAAAGATTTTCTATTGGTGTGTAGAATGTCAAGCACGAAAACCCGCAAAGTGAAAGCTGGAAAGACATACGCAATTCACGACAATGGCGGGACCCCTTTTTACGTTACTATCTCAGGAAAGAAGGTGACTGTTGAAAAAAACATGGATTCCTACAAACTGGTGGATGGAAAATTCGTTGACATCCCCGCTCCGAGAAAAGAGATTCTGAAGTTCACAGCGGACCAGGTCTTCGTAGGAAAGAAATCTCCTTCGGGCGGATACGACGGTCTCGCGCCGAGTAAAGCGGAAGGAAACAGCATTCTTCTGAAAGTCGGCTCAAAATATGTATACATTGGCAGTGAAATCTACGAATTCTCTCCCGTGAAAGGCGATGTAATTCAGTCTTATTATTCGGACATTGGAAACAGCGACGTACCGTATCCCTATGCTGTTGGTAAAACGCATATATACATTATGCTCGACAAAGTCGCAGTGGAGATTGATTTCTTCACAAGTATGAAAAAAATCTACGAGCAATATTATCTCGCAGAAACGAATCTTCCAATCTGTCTCCGAGGCTACCAGGACACTTCCATTTGCGAGGACAAGGCGGCAGCGAAAGCGAAGATTGCGAGTCTCAAAGAGAAAACGGAGAAAATAAAGGTGAAAGTTCTTCAAAAGCGAAAGTAGAAGGATGAGTGCGTGTACGCGTTGTCGCTGGGGTCCAGGAACCACATGTGACAAGACGCCCAATACGGAAGCGAGCCAGGAGCTGAAAGCTCGTCTGGCGGCGATTCAGACAGAACGCGCAAAACTGGATGCGATATGGACCACTTCCGAGCCCGCAGCAGCAGCACCAGCAGAGCAGACCCAACTTGCAGTGAAAAAGGATGAGTCCACCGCATCTATGAAAGTGAACTCGGCAATCAAAACATCAAAGGAGATTCACACACTCGCAGAGTTAAAAGCTGAGAGAGAACGCCAGGATTCTCTGTGGCGCTAATTACGCATACATCCGCTGGACGGAGACATCCATCTCGGGCTTGCGCTTCTTCAAGAAGAGGGTGACATGCTCCTTCTTTACAACGAAGGGCAGATGGAAATCCGCAATGTGGAACGGCAACTCCTTCGTGTTGAAGATGCGGAGCATGTTAATCTTCTGAGCGATTTGCTCCACACACCGCTTCAGCTCGCGAACACCCGCCTCCTCTGTCGCATACTCCTCAATCACATGCTGGAGAACATCCTTGGAAATACTCACCTTCTCCTCGAGGTTCACCTCGCGCAGAGCCGCAGGCACCAGGAAATTCTCCGCAATCGCCAGCTTCTCCTTTGCGGTATAGCCCTGGAGATGGATGACAACCATGCGGTCCAGCAGAACGCGGTCAATCTTAGTAAGGTCGTTGCCACTGAAGGCGAACATGACGTGGCTCAAGTCAATCGGCACGCCCGCAAGATACTTGTCCTCAAAGTCCGCATTCTGAACGGGGTCCGTCAGATGAATCAACAGATTCATCACCTCCTCTCCCTTCGGCGTCGTGCTAATCTTATCCACCTCGTCAAACATGAGAATCGTAGACATACTCTTCGCAGCAATGAGAGAATTCACAATCTTTCCAGAGTGACTTCCCTCATACACCATCTGATGGCCGGTATACGTACTCGCATCACTGTCGCCACCGAGACTGATGAACTGGAACGGCCAGTTGAGTGCCTTCGCAATGCCGTTGCGAATCAGACTCGTCTTTCCAATACCAGGCGGGCCCGTCAGAAGAAGACTGAGGCCACGGGCAGAAGGATTGGAAATCTTGTTCGCGATGAACTGGAGAATCTGGAGCTTCGCCTCCTCCTGGCCGTAAATTGCGTCCTGAAGACACTTGTTGGCACGATTCATGAACTCACCGCACTTGTCAGAGCCATCCGTGAGCTTCACAGGCATCTCCTTGTAGTTTCCAAGAGGGAGACTGGTGAGTTTGTCAAGCCATGCGCGCATCTTGAAATACTCGCCTGAGCTCGGGTCAAGAGACTGGAGACTGTTGTACTTTGCGAGAACCATACTCTGAGTATCGGCAGGCAGATTCATGGTGAGAATCTTAAACATGAGATTCTGCTGGGCGTCAGGAGCAACCTTCCGTTCCAGAGCCTCCAGAAGCTGCTTCTGCTTGTCTTCTGCCATGCTCTTGAACTGGTCGATTTGGTCGTCAATCGTATTCTCCTGGTGGGGAGTGCTAACGAGCTTGACAAACTTCTTGACTGCCTCGGATTCCTTCTTCATGTTGTGGCGCTTCGGCTTCATGCGTTCCGCGAAATCGTCTTCTCCAAATCCGCCGATGCTGATGCTGAACCCCTGAGCGGGCATGCTGTACTCATTGTCTTCATCATCCTCATCCTCTTCGTCCTCATCCTCTTCCTCGTCCTCATCCTCGTCCTCGTCCTCCTCAACCTCACCCTCACCCTCCTCCTCTCCAGCATCCTTCTGCTTCTTGGGCTTTGTCTCCTCTTCGTCCTCACCATCCTCCTCTTCCTCCTCGTCATCCTCAGACTCCTCCGCCTTCTTCTTCTTGGAGGCCTCCTCAGCGCGGCGACGGCGACGAAGACGGCTGCGAGACTTCTGACGCTCCTCTTCCTGGAGACGCTCCTGGATACGACGACGAGCCTTGATGGCCGCCTTTCGTGCGGAGCGGCGGATTTCCACCTTCTGCTCGGGCGTCAGGCGTGTGTCATCGGTTTCGACCTCACTCTCAGACTGGTAGGAATCAGAACTGGCAGTGCTCTCCTCCTCCGAATCATACGCAATGAGGCCACGGATATTTCCACGGCTGTCTACGCTATCATCGTCATCGTGAGCCCCCGTGCCAGACTTCTTCACACTGCGACCCTTGGGTAGTTGCTTGCGACCGGAAGGTTTGTCTCCCCCGTCGCCAGCATCCTTCTTGCTTCCACTGCGAGTCTTCAACATTCTACGGGAATGGCCGTTTTTCATTCTTTCACAAACGCGTTGCCTTGCGTTTCCAAGGAAAAAATCGCGGCATCAATTTTTAGTGCTTGCGCTGCTGCTTGCGCGTCGCCGTGCGCTTTCTACGTCCCGTAACATTCTTGATAGTCATGTTCGCGTGTCTGGTAATTGAGCTGCCAACATTGTTGACCGCCTTGATGCCGCGCTTCACGATGTTGCGTGCCGTATTGGTGACAACGCCGACCGTATTTCCAGAGGCCTGGAAAAGGTGGTGGAGGGGGCTGTAAACGCGAGTAACGATGCCGCGGCTCTTTCTGCCAGCACGACGAGTCTTTGCCATTTCTACATTAGGTGGAGAGAATATCTCGGATATCCATGAGAATAAAGCGACTCTTGGGCGAACAACTCACAAATTTCTCACGGTTGGCCTCCAGCTCAGAATAGAGAACAGTGAACGACTTCAGAATTTCACGGCGGGCCTCTCGGGAGAACGCAGACGTCTTGCCCTTGAAAACACGCGTAATCCGCATGAGACAATCCGTATACTCTTCCACAATCACCTTCTTATCCTCCTGTGTCGCACAAACGCTAAGAACCTTAATGAGTGTCGTAACAGTCGTAATGAGTGTATCGAGGGGAAGAATCTCCTGCTTTGCGAGTTCGGCCAGAAACTGGCTGTATCCGAGACGATATTTCTTTTCAATGTTTTTCTGGAGAAATTCGTCGTAATTCTCCGTTTCCTTCTCACACACCTCTTCAAAGATTCCCAAATACCGGTCACTGAGACTCTTCATTTCATCCAGAATCACTCCGTATTTGGAGGAAATCTCGCAGAGAAGTCTGGCGTAGAGAGGGCAGAAGATTTCCTCTGCGGCGGCCTTTCGGAATACAAGTCGCATAAAATCACGAACAAACTCCTGGAGGTCGGCCTCACCGCCACCCAAAATCTGGTAGAGAAACTCGCGAACGTCCGTATACGTCGCCTCACTGAATTTGTTGAGTTTGGAAAGAATAATGTTATTCAAAATCTTGTCTTCCACAGGCTTGTTTGTATTCTTGAAGCGACTCTGATAGCGTCCAACAACCGGTGTGGAAGGAGTGGAGGAACTCTCTTGAGAGAGCGATGTAACTGAGGGAGTGGATGACATCGCAGGGCGAGGGCTGCCAAGGGAAGAAAGGGAACCATAGGAACTGTTCTTCAGATTCTCCCTGCTGCCGTTCTTCCACTTGCTCGATGGAGCAGACCGCCAATCGGAAAACTCTCCGCTCCCACGACTCGGAAGATTCCGAAAATTCTGATATCCTGAATCAAGCAATCCCTGTAGATTCGCAATACGATTGCAAATATCTGCAGAGGGTCTTGCTGCGCTCGCTTGATACGAGACCAGAGTATCCATCAATCCCTGAATTTCGGACGCCGAAAGTGTTGTGGTAGCCATACCTAACTCAGAAGAAAGAGTTTTATTCATCTCTACAATCGCACCTGGCAAGAGGCAGTGTCAATTTTGGAGGGTTGGCCTTGCGCGGAGAGATTGTGAAATTGTGAACCTGGTGTACTGTATAGAACCATGACAACACAGGCTGTAAAGGAAAGTCAATTGGGAATTCTCAAAGACCATCTCAATCTTGAAATGGAAAGTGGTGCTGCCTGTCTCCAGTCTTCGTTGACAAAGGCGTTGTCTGGTAGACAAATGGCTCGGGCCCAAACTTGCATTCGGAAACTGAAAGACCTTCCTTTGCCGAATTGGGGTGAGCTCGGCCATCTTGAAAGGAACTGCCGCCACTATTTCGAATATGCTTCGGGGACAAAAGAGAATGAGAAACTGAATACGGATGCGTTCGGGCAACTGTCGTTTCAGACAGACTGGCTCCGTTCTCTCAACCACATTCCATTTCTCTTGTTCGCCATGGCAATGTACAAAATCTGGCTCGTCCCTGCGATGGCTCTTTTTACTCCGGCCCTTATGGTACTCCTTCCGTACATCATTATTCGTTTCCATTTCAAACTTCCTATGAGTTTTGCGAAATACACAACAATTGCAAAAGAGATGTGGCTTGGAAGCGTTGATATCAAATCTCCCAAAGGACTCCTTCAAACACTCATGACTCTCTTCAGTATCACTCAGGCAATTATTCAGCCCATCCAGAATGCGCGCCACTATGCGACTACCGATACAATCTGCCTGGAGGTTGGCAAAGCTGTTCTGAAACTCCGAGCCCAGATTCATACGTTCCGAGACACATTCAAAGAAAAGGGAATTCCCTTCTCAATGACAACAGCTCTAGATTCTCTATCCGACGATCCTCGCATCTGTTTTTTTACAATTGTGGAACACAAATTCTTGTTTGACTCGGTAAGCAAAAACCTTGGTGATTTGGAGATTCTTTGGAAACTCGCAAAGGATAGCGAGCTCTGTTTCGTGAAGTTCGTGGGCCGCGGAACGACTCCGTACGTCCACATCGAAGGCCTCCAAGATATCACAATTCCCAAGAAAGAAAGAGTCTCAAGCACCTACCACGCAGACAAAGACCACCACCATGCTCTTTTGACGGGACCGAATGGAGGGGGGAAATCGTCTCTTTTGCGCGCGCTTCTCCAGAGCATTCTCCTCGCCCAGACCTTTGGCGTTGCCTATTGTTCGGAGATGACTCTGCGTCGGTTTGACTGGATATCCTCAGGTCTCCAGCTCCATGACCGCCCTGGTTCGCGAAGCATGTTTGAAACAGAAGTCCACTTTGCGACATCCATCCTTCATCGGAAACGGGGACTTGGATTCCTCTTCTACGATGAACTGTTTCACAGCACGAATCCGCCCGATGCGATTCGCACAGCCCAGATATTCCTCAGTCAGCTCTGGAAAAAAGAGTCAATTGCGAGTCTGGTGAGTACCCACGTGTTTGAACTTGTAGAATCTGCGCCCGAATCGGTGGAAAGAGTGTGTGTTCGTGCTGAGGCAACGGGGCGAGGCCAACTCCGATTCTTTTACAAATTGGAAGAGGGGGTCTGTAAAGTTTCCAGTGTAGAGACACTTCTGTTGCGCGCGGGGTTGCTGCGGTTAGAAGAGTCCGGATAAAACCATTTGTGCGAAAAGAAGAAATGAGTTCGTTTCTGAGTGAATCACTGACCGTCGCCCTTTTCATGGTTCTCCTCTTCGGAACTGTCTGCTTCTATTTGTATTCTCGCATGAGCTACACGGAGAAGCGCTTGAGTCTCATTGAGAACATGCTGCTCGATATCAAGATGTCAATGGATTCTGCGGGTCGTGAGGAGGCTGAGTATGTACCTGAGCCTGTGAGTGGTCCGTCTCCTCTGTCTGCGGCAGAAGGGGAGGCGTTGCCTTCGGAAGGTGGGGCGGAGGAGTCTCTCTACAAGAACATTCTCGGTGAACTTAATGCAGAGGAGATACCTTCGGAGGACCGCCCTGCGACTCCGCACGAGGAGCATGGTTCAACACCCCGCCCGTCCTCTCCGCAGCTCCCTGTCTTTTCTGCGACACGCGTAATGCCGAACTACGAAGCGATGATTAAGAATGAACTCGTCGCGCTCTGTGAGAAGCGTCAGTTAAAAGTCTCCGGCTCAAAGAAGCGGGCTGACCTCATTGCCGCTCTCCGCAAGTATGACGAGCAGCAGCAGTCAAAAAGTGGCGAGCCTGAAATCACGGGGAATCCGCAGACGGGAGACCTTTTTCCTCTCTCCGCAACTCTGGGAGACAGCGGGGAAGGATTTTCGGTGGATTTGGGAAATGCTGAAACGTTGGAGTAAAGGTATCTATAGTGTAGAGACGCCATGGATGCCAAACTCTTTCGCCTTCCGCAGACACCAAACTATTATGCCAGCAGCCAGGCTGCGACACCGTGGACGGAATCTATCAAACGAGCCCGTGCCGCAGCCCCCGCAGAAGATGCTCGCTTCCCTGGGTGGGCGGCGCCGCAATCCGATGGTCGTTTGGTGACCGACTATCGGCCCAATTGTGCGACGAACATCCCTGTGAAATCACAGCAAGTGACTCGCATCTGGATGCAGCGGAATGCCGAGGACATACTCCGCATTGCGCGCGACCGCACCGCAGAAGTGACAGGCATGTCCTACGGAGTGGATATGACGACGGAGCCTCCTGCGGCAGTTCAGATGACCTGTACGAAGGCAGGGTGCTCGAAGCGCTTTACAAGAGCCGAGGAGGGAATCGGCATGGAACGCGGAAACAATGGGCCCGTTCCTGATTTGTTCGGCACCTATTCCGTCAGCAGCTATCTTCCTGCTCCCGCTCCGCACATCGCAATCACTGTGAAGGAGGAGGGAGGACGGAATACTCGCCGCCAATAGACATCTAAACCAAATCGTTGAAAGAATACAGATGCCAGAGACTGTCTTAGCCTTTGATATCGGGATTCGGAATTTGGCCTGGTGTCTCGCTTCAAAAGAGGGTAGCACGTATACAATTCTGGGCTGGCAGAATTATGATTTGTTGAAGGGCGAGGGCCAAGATGTGGTGAAGGAAAAGGAGAAGTGTGCGTATTGTTCTGCGAAGCCAGGATACACGCACGCAGACAAGCAGACGTGTGTTCGCCACTGTCCTTCTGGATTTCCTGCGCTCCGCGATTTGTCTGGGGAGCTTCTGAAAAAGATTCCGACGCTGCCGATTTGCAAAAAGATTCTGGCGGCCCAGAAAATTGCGGGGTCTGCGGGCTCCAAGGCCGCCGCAGAAACTCTCCTCCGCACCGCCTTTAGTCTTCCGATTGTAAAACAGAAAGTCACCAAAGCACTGGATACGGAACTCACGACTCTCCATGACGCGATTCGCAAATTTGTGGGCGACAATTCCATGCTTTTCAAGAAAGCCACGCAGATTCTTCTGGAGAATCAGCCCGTTTTGAAGAATCCGACGATGAAGTCCGTCCAGATTCTTCTGTTCGCAACGCTCCGCGACCTTCTCCAGCCGTCTCCTCCTACCCTGAAGCTCGTCCACGCAGGAAAGAAGGTGTCTGTGGAGGCGAAGGGAGATGCGGGATACAAGGACCGCAAGGCGGCATCCGAGGCCCGTGTACGGGAACTTCTTGGAAAAACCGCAGAGAAGGAGAAGTGGACCCCTTTTTTCAACGGCCACACGAAAAAGAATGATTTAGCCGATGCTTTTTGTATGTGCGTTGACAAGTTGGGATAAAACACCCTGTATCAAAGAAGGATGCTGTTAAACCCCCTTCCGTCGTCTCTTGAGATTCCGACGACACCCCCCGCCTTTCGCTTTTATATTATTTTTCACAAGTTCCTCACCAAGGTCGCTTATGAAAAAGTGAAGAGGGAGTATTTGGACCACTACTGCCGATTCGTGGGCGTGAATGTCAATATTCAAAAAACTGTCCCACCTGAGTACTATCCTCTCATTTTTGAAGAGACACAGCTCGAGCACTACAATCCTTTCATGCAGCACAACAAATTCTGCGAGAGCAGTGTCTTTTTCCACACCTACATGAATGCGCCTCTTCTTCTGGACCCCTACCGGTTCGTCGGATTTCTCCAATACGATATGGTTCTGGAGGATTCCTTGTTTGAAGTGGTAGACCATGTCATAAAAACCATAGAGGAGCCTGACAAGACCCTCTTCGTCCATTATGTGGAGAACAGTGCGCGGCACCTGGAACAGTGTCTCACGTACGATGGCTGGAAAGAGGTGATTGATATCTACAACAAAATGTTCGGCACGTCCCATTTTTTGGAGGAGGCTTTGGTATCAGACATTCCTCTGTATCATTGCTATTTGGTCCCCCGCGAGATTTTCCGAAAGATGATGAAATTTGCGACGGTTGCGGCACCCCGTATATTTGAAATGCTCGGAGCGGATACAGCCCATTTACCATACCACTTGGAGCGGTGTCACGGATTGTTCTTGTTGTTTCAAAGTCTTGAAAAACACATTGTACGTTGGATTCAACTGCCCGGTATCGAGCACAGGGATGGACTGAAAGATTCATGGCAGGACAGCCACGTTTCCACTCAGACAGCGCTCTTGAAACTTCGCCAGAATGGAGCCAGTTCCGAAGAAAAAGGTGAAGCCAATTCTTCTGAGTAAACTCCGCGTTCAGGCGGAGTCTAAAAAAGACACACCAATGCGAAGAAGGGACATGAGTGGCGGTGTAAGTTTACGTGATATGCAGGAAATTGCCCTTGATATTGGCGAGCCTCTGGATTTGGGGGCGGATATCGGCAACGTCATTAATCTAAATGACATGGGCGGGGATTCTCTCGGCCTCGGTATGCTCGCGAATCCTATGAAGACGGTCACTGTCAATACGGCAGCATCCTCTTCTTCTGCTCCCCAGTCCTCAGCGAACATGGGCTTCTCCGAGATTGAGATTAATACCATGGAGGACGAGAAGCCTCTCACACTCAATTTCGGCGGGGAGTCGGCAGGCGGCCCTTCTACGGCACCGATTGACATTGAGTTAAAGCGTGCCGAGACG
>JACCDX011573735.1_pt1 | contig 12929 bp, 9 predicted proteins | sample 7449681 | NCBI WGS metagenome assembly JACCDX01 (sample SAMN15323450, study PRJNA562643) | freshwater metagenome | isolation source: river surface water | place: USA:Blue River Watershed | collected 2017-08-18
CAATTTACTCAATTGCATAGAAACCTCAGTCTTCACTCTCAATTGCAAGGCCATGCCAGCGCATTTCGGGCCTGAAAATGATCAAAGATTCGACAGCTCTGGCTTCAACTGCGCGAAGTTTTTTAAAATTTTTTGAAATATCATCAGTGACGAGAAAGGGCCCAGTGCCCACCCGGGGCAATTTGTCCAAGAGTTGAGTGCCAAGCCTGTCTTTTTAAATCAGCAACTACTTGAAATCACAATTTTCCGTCCCTGGAACAAGTCCTGCTTTCCAACCAGGCTCGCCCCAAAGGCGCGGAGGTCTCATGTCCCCCATTCGGACGATTCAAATGACTCTAATCTTCAGCCTGCTCGTCAATGGACTCTGCGCTTTTGCTGCCAACAAATCACTGGATCCAAAATTTTTGCGACAGGTGGTCAGATCCAATTTGCAGTTTATCTCATCGGAGCAAGTGCAAGCTCCTAACAATTATTATGTCTCAGGAGAATGGCCGACGAGAATCCAATCCACGGTGCTTCCCGTCGCTCTCGGTGTGGGCAAATTGATTGGCACCAACCAGGAAGCCTCCGCTTTCACGACGGCTTCTGTGGTGAATGCCTTGGCCAGTCTTTATTTGGAGCATCCGGAAATGCACCAGGACGCCGAATTCCAAATGATTCCATTGAGCATTGCTCGCGCAGTGCCTTCCTTTGAACGCTACCGCGAAGGCGATCTTTTTAATTTTTATCCGCCCTTGATTTGGAAAGGTGTGCGAATTCATCAGCCCATCGCCATGACTTTGATTGATGCCTGGAAAGGTTTCACCAACATTCCTCAAGATGCCGACACGAGCTCGGTCGTGCACTCGGCTCTCTTGTACCACTCTTTGATTCAAGGAGAATTTTATCAGGTTCCGCAAGCGACTATGGAATCCTTTGAAAGATTCCGGGATCAAAACCGAAAGTCGCATTTCTACAATCACCGCGAAAATCGCCAAGAAACCGGAGCTTTTATGACTTGGCAGATGGATGAAAATGATCCCCGCATGCCCAGATATTGGTTCGCTGCTCCTGAAGAAGGTGTGCGAATCCCCTTCAACCGCAATGATGTGGACTGCATCGTCAACTTGAATGTTTTAAGAATGATGTCTTTGAATCGTTCGACTCCCAATGAAGGACACCACAAAGCTTGCGCCATGATCAATGACATGATCAATAAGAAAGAGCACGCCACTTGCGGGATCTACTATCCAAATTCTTTTCAGTTGGCTTACTCAGCGGCGCAGTTGCAGAAAACTGGAGATTCTTGTCTGAAGGCCGAGCGAAAAAAAGACCTGGTTCAATTTATTTTAAAAAATCAAAACGCGGATGGAAGCTGGGACAATGTGGGGAATCCTTGGAACGACCAAGTGCAAGCCACGGCTTTTGCCATGACAGCCCTTCTCGAATTCGGAGACTGGAATGACCATGGCCTCCGCACCTCTCTGCAATACGGAACTGAATTTCTCCTGAGTCGGCTCGAAAAGCCCCGCCGTGGCCCCTGGCATTGGAAAGGCGAGACTTTCTTTACAGCCACAGCCATCGCCCGTTCACTGGTGATTTGGAAATCCAATTCCTACACCACGGCCGTGGCTGCTGGGGCCTTGCTCAAAATGGCGCAACGTTTGGACTAGCGAAGCGCGGGTCGGCTTTTTCCCACCACCAAGCGGTAGATAAAGAGCACAATCATCGCTCCAATCACAGACATCAAAAAGCCTGCAGGCTCACCTGGAGCATACATTCCCATCGCCGAACCGGCCCATGATCCCAGCCAAGCACCGACGATCCCCAACAGAGCCGTAACCACAAATCCCATCGGATCTCGGCCTGGCATCAGAAAACGAGCAATCAAACCGACAACCAAACCAATCACAATTGTTGCAATGATACCCATAAGAGCACCTCCTGTTACGGAATCATGTAGCAAAGGCACAGCCAAGATCTGAAAAGGCATTCCCCTGTTTTCACGAGGACAATGAGGCATTCATCCCCTGCGAAATGACAAATCCGCTTAAGCAGCCCGACCTGAATTTTTCAGCATCAGCAAATGCTCTCGCAATTCCAGCGCGTCCCGCTGGATTCGAGAGCGAGTGCTTTCCACATCCCAATTGGGAAAGAACTGCACATAAAGCTGCATTTCATTGATTTTTTGAAGAGCCCAGGAAGAAGTGTTTTGCAAATGATCGCGCAAATACAAAAGATCGTGATTCCATTCGCGCATGCAATCACCATAATCATATTCATGGATGGACTGAACATCAGACAGAAAGAGATCCAGTGCTTGCACAGGATCCTGTGGGTCCGGAATCTGAGGATTGAGAAGTTTCATAGGGACCTCCCTTTCAAGAGGAATTTGACCTCTCGAAAGGGATTGTCAAAGGCAACTGACAGAACTCAGAAAATCAATCGCGAAATTTCAATTGACCTTCGCATTCGATCTGAGTGCGACGGTGACCACGTTTGTCTGTGGTGATGTCAGAAACTTGGTAGCGACCTTTCAGAACATCCAAAACCACAGTGAAAGTTGTCATTTCACGTGTTTCAGAATCGACTGAAATGTCCTGAGTGCGCCAGTCAGAATCCGTTGGGAGCATTTGATACTGCCCGCCAGCTGCAACTGACAATTCAGCTGTTTTGCCGTCACAAGAAGTCGCAGATCCGGCACCTGTAAATCGAAGCTGCTCGCAAGCCGCTTGCGTTGTTGTGGAAGGCTGGAAATCGAATTTCATCGTCTCACACTCAGAAGCTGAAGCTGCACAAGCCAGAGAAATCACGAAGCCCAAAGCCAGTGTTTGTTTGAACATATATACCTCCGTTCAATGGGGGCATCTTACTCTCTTTCGCCTGACTCTCCAGTGTCAGCATTTTGAACAGTAATGTTTACCTGATGACAAGATTCAGTTTATTTGGAATCCTCCGGCTTTTGGAGGCCGACCACCGATGTTCAACCGAAACCAGCGCTGGATTCCAGTGACTCTTGCTGCGATCGCCCTGCTCTCTTGGGCCCTGGCTTCGACTGAGGCCAAAGTGGCCACGCCAAAAATCAATCCCGCGCTCTCCGAAAACTCGAGCAAAACACTTGGTTCCCCACAGCCAAACCAAACTGCTTTCGTCGTGAAGTCTTCGCAAATCGCCGACCCTGAAATGGAAAAGTCTCCAGAGCAACAAGTCTTGGAAAAATGCCAAGCTCAAAATCCCAAAGCCTCTATCGCCCAATGCCAGGGACTGATTCATCAAAAGAAAATGCAAAACCTCTTTCAGTGGGCCAAAACTATCGAGAAAAATATCGAACATGAAAACTCAGAAGAATTGATCAAAGGATTTGTGCGTCTTCTGGAAAACGGCGGCGCTCAGACTCCGGGTCTCTTGAAAAAGCTTGAAGCGATCGTCGAAGAATTGGAAAAACGCAATCCCCGCTCTCCGATTCCAGATCGAATGAAGCTCGCCATCTTTATCATGGGCTCGCATGACAATTCAAAACTGGCCAGAGATCCCAACTTCCAAAAAGCCCTGCAACAAGCTCGAGAACAGCATCCCGAAGATTGGCAGATTTATGAATTGCAACTTTTCACTTGGGGCCAGACCAACCCCCTGAATTACGAGAAAGAAATTGCCAAAATTCTCTCCCGCGATCCGCTCTCCTTGATTGGCCGCTATCACACAGCTTGTCTGCATTGGAATCAAGGAGCTCGAGAGTTGACTCAAACCGAACTGAAGAGCCTGATGGCCTCTTTCCCTTCCGAGCAACGACTGGAATCGACATTGGAAAAGACTCGCACGCAGTCCATGGGACAGTCGCCTTGCTCGATGACGTTGAATTTTTCGCCCGAAGACTTTCAGTAGCTGAAATTTACCTATTCTCAACATTCTGAAAAAAAGATGTCCGCTTCGCAGTCAAATTTTTAGCCACTTTTTAAAACATTCCAGATTTGATTTGGCGCCAGATCGAAAATTCGATTTTTTAAATCACTCCCCCTAGACTGGAGCAAATGCACAGGTATGTGCTGTGGGAGGACCCAATGTTCAACAAATTCACCAAGGCCTTTGTGATGACTCTGGCCTTCGCCAATCTGACCATCGGCTGCTCCGGTCAGAACTCAGGCTCCAGCGCGCAGAAATTGGAAACAGTGAATGCGCCAACGTCCATGCCGAAAACGGGGAACTTTCGTCTGAATCTAACAGACGCTCCTCATCCGACTCTTTCGCAAGTGGTGGTCAATGTCGATCACATCGAGTTGGTCTTGGCCAAAGGCAATAACGAAGGCAGACTGATCCTGGCGCAGGGCTTGGGTCCGATTGATCTGCTGAAATTGCGTGATGGTGTGCACTTGCCAATTGCCGATCTCGCTTTGAAAGATGGAGTGATCGTCAAGCAATTCCGCCTGATCTTAAAAGAAGAAGGCAATTTCATGCAGAGATCCCAAGATGGTTCTATGTGTGATCTGAAAACTCCCAGCCAACATCAATCCGGACTCAAATTATTGATGCCCGCTGGTGGTATCGCCATCGAAAACGGACAGGTTTACTCTTTGATGGTGGACTTTGACGTCGATCACTCGATTGTCGACAATCCTCATGGTTGCTTGCTCAAGCCCGTCCTCAAAGTGAAATCTTTGTCACAAGTCCCTCAGGCTCCTACAGACTCCACTGATCCCACAAACCCCACGGATGACAGTGGCACTGGCGACAGTTCCGCTCCTGGCGACACAACAGGTGACAGTGGTACCACAACTGGTGACACCAGCACTGGCGGCTCCACCACAGACAGTGGCTCCGCAACAGGTGACACCAGCACAGGTGGTGGAAGCTCGGGCGGCACGGATCCCACGACCGGAGGTACCGGCGGCTCAACCGGAGTCGATCCGACAGATGGTGCTCCTGTGATCATCGAAGGAGATCCCACTTACTTCTATTGATTTTGAAATGCGAAATGGATTTGCATTTGAAAAGGCGGTCGGCAGGACCGCCTTTTTTTTTAATCTTCGCCCAAACGGACTTTGCCGCGATTGGCTTTGATTTCCGAGCGGGATTTTTTTTCGACTCGACGACGGACTTTGGATGCCCGAGTCGGTTTGGTGGCCGTGCGCTTTTTCGGGACAAATAGTGAGCGCTCAATCATTTCATCGAGCTTTTGCAAAACTTTGCGGCGATTCGATTCCTGATCTCGAAATTCATCGCTTCTTAAAATCAAGTCCCCGTCTTGAGTGATTTGATTTCGCAAACGTTGCAGGATTTTTTCTTTGTCTTCACTGGTGAAAGCCACCGATTGACGAACGTTCCAGCGCAGGAGAGCTGCCGAATTGGTGCGGTTGACATGCTGACCGCCAGGCCCACGGCTGCGCGTGTACTCCAATTCAATTTCAAACATAAATCGCGGAACGTATTTCATTTTTTTGCTGCCAACCTGTAAATGACTCCTGCTTGATCATCCGAAATCAACAAGGAACCGTCAAAGTAAACTTCGACATCCACAGGTCTTCCCCAAGCCTCTCGCCCCTGCAACCATCCTTCAATCCAGGGTTTGTACTGAGGCTTTCCTTTGGCATCAAACTGAATTTGACTCAAACGATACCCTTGCGGCACCAAGCGATTCCAAGAGCCATGTTCGGCCACGATGATTTGGCCTTGCCAGAAGCGCATTCCCAAAGGGGCCACATGCGCTGGTAGTTCCACCTGTGGCGGGGTGAAGGATTCACATTTCTTTTGAAACTTCGATTCTTGAATTTGACTGCCATGACAGAAGGGAAAGCCAAAATGCTCCCCGATCTGGCTCAGTTTATTGACTTCATCGGGTGGCCGATCCTCACCCATCCAATCTCGGCCATTGTCTGTGAACCACAGCTCTTTGCTTTGTGGATTCCAATCAAATCCCACAGTGTTGCGAATTCCTTGCGCCACGATTTCTTTTTTGTCAGAGTTCACATCCACCCGGTAGAGCCGCGCATATTCGCTCCCGGGGTCACAAACATTGCAATTGGCGCCCACTGGCACATACAACAAGCCATCGGGCCCAAAGCGAATAAATTTCCAACCGTGATGCCGGTCTGAAGGAAATTTCTGCGGCAAAGTTTCCAGTTTCAAATTCTTTGCCGTGGCTTTGGCTACATTTGCCAATTTCCGAAGTTGGTGAATTTCAGCCACATACAAATTCCCATCGCGATAAGCGACGCCATTGGGTTGATTGAGGTTCTGCAAAAGGATTTCGACTAGCTCGGCTTTGCCATCCAAATTTCCGTCATGCACTCGGTAAACGCGGTCGCCGCGGGTTCCGACGAAGACTTCGCCTTTTTCACCTAAACTGAGTGAACGAGCTTCCGGGACCAATGCAAAAACACTGACTGTGAAGCCTTCTGGAATTCGCAGTTGTTGCAATGGCAGTTTGGGATCCTTCTGTTCAACCAAAGAAAACCCAGGATCAAATTTCAAGCGCGAGGCCGGAAAATCCAAAACTTTGGTTTGCAAAGCTTGCTCTCTGGCTTTTCCCGCAGAGACCCCGATAGAAAAAATCATCACACTGAGAAAACTGATCGATAATTTCAACATGCCGACAGTCTGCCACAAGCGAAATTCACTCCAAAATTCTTTTTATGCCGCAGAGAGATGATCAAGACTGAGCAAAGATCTGACTTTCGACATTTGTCATTTTCCCATCGCAGTGCACATCCTTTTTTTCTGGAATGAATTCATCTTAGATTGAAGGCAACACAGGCGAGGTTCTTCATGATGAATTCATTCAAAACTCTGAGGACTCTGGAAATCAATGGTCAGGTTTTTCACTACCACTCTCTCCCCGCTTTGGAAGAATCCACCGGTCTCTCTTTGGCCCGAATGCCCTACAGTCTGAAAATTCTCTTGGAAAATCTTCTGCGTCATGAAGATGGAGAAACAGTTCGTCGCCAAGAAATTGAATCTCTTCTCAATCAGGACCCCAGCAAAGAATCCAATCATGAAATTCAATTCACTCCGGCCCGAGTGCTCTTGCAAGACTTCACGGGCGTGCCAGTGGTCGCCGATTTGGCAGCAATGCGAAACGCCATGCTCGCTCGAAAGGGCGATCCCCGCAAAATCAACCCCTTGGTGCCAGTGGACTTGGTCATCGATCACTCGGTGCAGATGGACTCTTATGGCAGTTCTGATTCGCTCGCCATCAACACTCGCTTGGAATTTGAACGAAATGCCGAACGCTACCAGTTTTTAAAATGGGGACAGCAAGCTTTCGACAATTTTCGAGTGGTGCCGCCGGAGACAGGAATTTGCCACCAAGTGAATCTCGAATTTCTCTCGCAAGTGGCAATGACGAGCCAACGCGGCGGCCAAAATTATATTTTCCCCGACACTCTCGTCGGCACCGACTCGCACACCACCATGATCAATGGCCTCGGCGTCCTGGGTTGGGGTGTCGGCGGGATTGAAGCCGAAGCAGCCATGCTGGGGCAACCTTGCACGATGCTGCTTCCGCAAGTTGTTGGATTTGAATTGAAAGGCCGTCTCTCGCCGGGAGCCACGGCCACAGATCTCGTCCTGACTTGCACTCAAATGCTGCGCAAATTGGGTGTGGTCGGAAAGTTTGTCGAGTACTTTGGCGAAGGCCTGGGAAATTTATCGATTGCCGATCGCGCGACTTTGGCCAATATGTCTCCCGAGTACGGAGCCACTGTCGGAATTTTCCCCGTCGATGAAAAAACAATTCAGTACCTAAAAGACACCGGTCGAAGCGAGCAAGCCGAGCGCTCCGAAGCTTATTTTAAAGCGCAAAATCTCTGGGGAGCCCCCAAAGAAAAGATTTCCTATTCGACAATTTTGACTTTGGATTTATCGACTGTGGAAGCTTGCATGGCGGGCCCCTCGCGACCACAAGACCGAGTTCCTTTGAATAAAGTGCGAAGCTCCTTTCGACAATTTCTTTTGCACCGACACAAAGAAGATCTCAGCACCTTTTCGAAGGAGAAATTGGCCGAGTGGGTGCAAATGAGCGATAGCATGAAAGGCATCAGCTATGAAACTTCGGCTTTTCATCCGCACGCCAACTTAGGTCCCTTGGGAGCCACTTCGGAAATCAAACTCAAAGACGGCACTCGTTTCAATTTGACTCAAGGATCGATTGTCATTGCCGCGATCACTTCCTGCACCAACACTTCCAATCCGCAGTTGATGCTGGGCGCGGCCCTCCTGGCTCGCAATGCCATTCAAAAAGGACTGAAATCCCGCCCTTGGGTGAAAACTTCTTTTGCCCCCGGTTCTCGAGCCGTCCGAGATTATTTGCTCTCCGCAGGCTTGATGCCTTATTTGGAAGGTCTGGGATTTCACATTGCCGGATTTGGATGTGCGACTTGCATCGGCAACAGCGGACCTCTGCCACCAGAAATTCAATCCGCCATCGAAACTCATGGTTTGGCAACTGCATCTGTTTTGTCTGGCAATCGCAATTTTGAAGCTCGCATTCATCCATTAGTCATGGCCAATTACTTGGCCTCTCCCCCCTTGGTGGTGGCAGCTGCTTTGGCCGGAAATATCAATATCAATTTAGGCTCCGATCCCTTGGCTCTCGATCCCCATGGAAAGCCCGTTTATCTGCAAGACATCTGGCCCGATGAAAACGAACTTTCCCAACTGGTGTCGCAACATGTGACTCCGCAAAAATTCAAAAACGTTTACAGAGATGCTTTTTCCGGAGGAGAGGCCTGGAAGAAACTCCAAGTTCCCCAAGGCGATACTTTCGAGTGGTCCGAACAATCGACCTACATCAAGGAGCCTCCCTTTTTAATGCCTTCCTTCACTCAACAAGACAATCGAATTCAGAACGCAAGGATTCTTGCGATTTTCGGAGATTCGATCACCACCGATCACATCTCTCCGGCTGGAAGCATTTCCGCCAAATCTCCAGCGGGAGCTTATCTCATCGAAAATCACGTCAGCCCCGGTGAATTCAATTCTTACGGTTCCCGTCGCGGCAATCACGAAGTCATGATGCGAGGGACTTTTGCCAATGTCCGGCTGAAAAATAAAATGGCTTCTCGCGAAGGCGGCTTCACCAAAGTTTTCCCGCAACAAAGTGAACTCTCCATTTTTGAAGCGGCTCGGGAATATCTTTCACGCCCCATTCCTTTGGTGATTTTCGCTGGCAAAGAATACGGCTCTGGATCTTCCCGAGATTGGGCGGCCAAAGGACCTCGACTTTTAGGCGTGAGAGCCGTGATCGCTGAAAGTTTCGAGAGAATTCACCGCTCGAATTTGGTGGGGATGGGAGTCCTTCCTTTGCAACTCACGGGCTCTGTCACTTTGGAGTCCTTGAATCTCCAAGGCGATGAAGAAGTCGACATTCTCGATCTCACCCCATTGGCACCGAAAGCTGAGGTCACTGTTCGATTGCGAAGATCCAGCGGCGTCGAGCAGAGCTTTCAAGTTCTTTTGAGAATCGATACTCCGAATGAAATCAAGTATTATCTCTCTGGAGGAATTTTACCCTTCGTTCTGGGACAACTCTCAAAATGAGACAAATTCTAAATTGAGACAATCTTGACCAAAAAACGAATCCCAAATCCAACAGGAAAGCGACTTCTCAAATCGAGGCAGAAGTTCTCCAAAACCTCAAAAAAAAATCAAATCACTTAAGGTCCAGACTGAGCCCTTCCGATAAATTAAGTGCTGATGATGAAAAGCAAATTCAGGATTCCCTTAGTCTCAAGCTTGCGCTTCGCGGTTGTGGCATTCGCCACAATCAACCTGATTGCTTGTAGCAACGCGGAAACACCCAGCGAAGAAATCAGCGCTTCGATTATGTCTCCGGTCATACTCTCTCCCACTCCTTACTTCACGTCGAATGCAAGTTCCCTGACAATCAATGGCTCTTGCACTTCCGGAGCGACTGTCACCTTGAGTGGTTCGAAAGATGACACCACCACCTGCCAAAACTCTTCATTCAGTTTCCTGATCAATGTCACCAGTGATGGCATTTACAATTACGCAGTCAAACAATCAGATAGCCAGGGAAATGTTTCTTCAGCCGCGGCAGTCACTTGGTCCCGCGACACCACTCTGCCGTTCAAACCGATTGTCATCAATCCAACCAAGAATCCCCATGCCACTAAAGATTCTGCTTACACTTTGAGTGGCACCTGTGAATCCGGCGCCGTGGTCACTGTCAGTGGTGATACTTCGGCCACGGTGAATTGCTTTAGCTCGAGCTTCACTGTGCCTGTGAGCGAGTCGGCAGATGGTTCTTACACTTTGACCATCGTGCAAAAGGACAAAGCCCGCAATGAATCTGCCGCTCTCACCTATCAGTGGACTCGCGACAATGTGGCACCGAACGCCCCCACGGTCACAGCTCCATCTCCCAACCCATACACTTCCAATGCCAGCACTCTCAGTATTGCTGGAGCTTGCGAAACCGGAGCCACCGTCAATCTTTCCGGAGCTGGCACCGATACACAAACCTGTCTGGCGAGCGCTTACAGTTTCACGGTGAACAAAACAGTCGATGGTGTTTACAATTATTCCATCAGCCAGACAGACCCAGCTGGGAATGCTTCGACTGCGACAACTTTCCGCTGGAACCGCACAGCTGTGATTCCGACAACCCCGACCATTGATGTCCCGGCCACGAGCCCTTATCTTTCCAACACCAGCACTCTGACCTTGAGTGGAACTTGTGTGACTGGAAACACAGTGACCCTGAGCGGAGATGTGGTTGCGGGCGATGTGACATCTCCCTCAAATTCCTTGACTCGTTCCTGCACCAGCTCGGCCTATTCTTTTACAATTGCAAAGACCACCGATGCCACTTTCAATTTCAGCGTCACTCAAACGGATCCGACGAGCCTTTTGTCCTCTGGCGCCGCCAGCCTTCAATGGACTCGCGACACTGCCGCTCCTTTGGCTCCCGTTTTAGTGACTCCTGCGACGTCTCCGTACAAATCAAATACCGGAACGCTCGCAATCACTGGAACTTGTGAAACCGGCGCGACAGTGAATCTCACAGGCAGCGACACGAACAGCATGACGTGCGCTTCTTCAGCCTTTGCTTTCACGGTTTCGAAAGCCACTGATGGAGTTTACAATTACTCCTTATCCCAGACAGACCCTGCCGGAAACACATCCGGCACGACGGCTTTTGTTTGGGATCGCAACACAGTTTCGCCAAGTGCTCCGACGGTTACAGTTCCGGCTCTTTCAGCATATCTCTCCAATGGAAGCTCACTGACGATTTCAGGAGCTTGTGATTCGGGCAATACAGTCAGCCTCTCCGGCAGTGACACTTTGTCGACCACTTGCAGCTCCAATGCCTATTCCTTCACTGTGAACAAGGCCGCTGATGGCACTTACACTTATGGACTGACCCAATCGGATGCTTACGGAAATACATCACCTTCGACTTCACAGTCTTGGACAAGAGATGCCACAGCTCCTGCCGCGCCGATCATCACAAGCCCGGCCACCAATCCTTATACTTCCGCCGGAAACTCTGTCTCTTTGAGCGGAACTTGCGAATCTGGCGCCACGGTTTCCATGAGCGGCGCTGAAACCAGCAGCACTTCTTGTGTCGGCGGAGCCTTCTCTCTGACTTTGAATCAAACAGTCGATTCGACGTACAATTACTCTTTGATTCAAACAGATCTGGCCAACAACGCTTCTTCTTCTTCGGCTTCTTTCCAATGGGATCGCACTTCCGCTCCGCCAGCAGCTCCCATTATTACCACTCCGGCGGCATCGCCATTCAAATCCAATCTCAATTCTTTGACGATTGCGGGCTCCTGCATCTCGGGAATGACTGTGGATCTTTCCGGGCCCGACACTGCCAGTACCACTTGCGCTTCTTCGGCATTCACTTTCACCGTGAGCAAAACGACGGACGGAGTTTACAATTACTCGGTCACGCAAAAGAATGTTTTGGGAGTTTCTTCAACAGCTGCAACCATGACTTGGGATCGAATGACAGTGCCTCCGGCAGCTCCCACGATCACCACTCCGGCCACCTCCACGTTGACCGACAACACTTCGTCGTTAACGATTGCCGGGGCTTGTGTCACAGGCAATACAGTCAATGTCGCTGGCAGCGGAACGGCTTCGGCAACTTGTACGGCTTCCGCCTATTCCGTCAACCTGTCTAAAACCTCAGATGGGACCTACTCTTTCAATGTCACTCAGACAGATGCCTACGGCAATACTTCAACTGCTACTTCAGTGACTTGGATTCGCGATGCAACAGCTCCTAGCGCACCCGTGATCACTTCGCCGGCCACGAATCCATTGACGACTGCTGGCGACTCCGTGTCTCTGGCTGGATCTTGCGAAGCAGGAGCAACTGTTTCCATGAGTGGATCAGAAACTGGCAGCACGACTTGCGCCGCCGGCACTTTTGCTTTCACACTCAATCAAACTGTCGATTCGACTTACAATTATTCCTTCACGCAAACTGATGTGGCGAACAACACCTCGGCAGCGGCGAGTTTCCAATGGACTCGAAATGCAGCTCCGCCAGCAGCTCCCGTCATCACCACTCCGGCAGCTTCGCCATTCAAATCGAATTTGAGCTCTTTCACTTTGAGTGGAACTTGCGTCACTGGCAACACTGTGAATTTATCTGGGGCTGACACCGCTTCCGCGACATGCGCCTCCTCCGCTTTCTCTTTCACTTTCAATAAGAGCACGGATGGAGTTTACAATTACTCAGTCACACAAACCAATGCATTGTCTGTGACATCGGCCGCGGCCACAATGACTTGGGATCGCAACACCGTCGTGCCATCGGCTCCGACCATCACCACTCCGGCGACCGCTTCTATCACCGACAACACTTCCTCTTTGACCATTGCTGGAGCTTGCGTCACTGGCAATACAGTGAACGTTGCTGGCAGCGGAACCGCCACCGTCACTTGCGCTTCTTCGGCGTACACGACCAGCATCAACAA
>JACCDX011585137.1_pt1 | contig 12927 bp, 8 predicted proteins | sample 7449681 | NCBI WGS metagenome assembly JACCDX01 (sample SAMN15323450, study PRJNA562643) | freshwater metagenome | isolation source: river surface water | place: USA:Blue River Watershed | collected 2017-08-18
TATTTTGTTACAATAAAAGAATGTAATTTTATAAAAATCAACTTTCCCAAATAAAAACATAAGATTATGGCAAGCAAGAAAAAAGCAGTAGCAAAAAAAGCACCTGCTAAAAAAGTAGTTAAAAAAGTGGTTGCTAAGAAAGCGGCTCCTGCAAAAAAGAAAACAGCTCCTAAAAAAGCAGTAGCAAAAAAAGCACCTGCTAAAAAAGTGGTTGCTAAAAAAGTAGCTGCAAAGAAAGTAGTAAAAAAAGCGGTAGCTAAAAAAGCAACTCCAGCTAAAAAGAAAACAGCTCCTAAAAAAGCAGTAGCAAAAAAAGCACCTGCTAAAAAAGTAGTTGCAAAAAAAGCGCCTGCTAAAAAAGCGGCTGCAAAAAAAGTAGTAAAAAAAGCAGTAGCAAAAAAAGCAGTAGCTAAAAAAGCAACTCCTGCTAAAAAGAAAACAGCTCCTAAAAAAGTGGTAGCACCAGTAGCTGCTCCAGCAAAGAAAGTAGTTGCAAAAAAAGCAGTAGCTAAAAAAGCAACTCCTGCTAAAAAGAAAACAGCTCCTAAAAAAGTGGTAGCACCAGTAGCTGCACCAGTAGCACCAGCTGAAACTCCAGTAGTTGCTCCAACACTTTTCGAAACTCCAAACTCGGAAAACAATCCAACAGCTTAATTTTATTAGCTCTATATAAATCCCGCTTCATGCGGGATTTTTTATTTCAACTCAAAATAAATACTTATGCGCAAGATACTTGTATTGCTAGTGTTTCCATTTTTTGCATTTTCTCAAACCGGCAGTATTGCAGAGAAAACCAAGAACATGGAATTACGCAAAGGATTCTATGATTTTTATTGGGACAATGCCAATGGAAAAATCTATTTGGTTGTAGACAAATTAAATACCCCATTCTTATATGTAAACTCTTTGCCTGCTGGTCTAGGATCCAATGACATTGGACTTGACAGGGGCCAATTAGGTGATTCTAGAATTGTCTATTTTAATCGAGTAGGAAAAAAATTACTACTAACGCAGCCAAATTTAGATTACCGTGCAGTCACTACTGATACAAGAGAACAAAAAGCAGTGGACCAATCATTTGCACAATCCATCTTGTTCAATTTTACGATCGAAGCGGAAGAAGTAAATGTAAACAACCCATCTAATACTAAGCTACTGGTAGACGCAACCAATTTCTTTTTAAGAGATGCACATGGTGTGGTAGATAAAATTAAGCGTGCAAGACAAGGCAGTTATACACTGAACGAAAACAGGTCGGCGATCTATATACAAAACACAAAGAATTTTCCGAAAAATGCAGAATTCGAAGCCACTATTACATTTGTAGGCGGGTCAGATGCGGGAAGATTGGTTCAATCTGTAACGCCTTCTGCAGAAGCGATTACAGTGAGAATGCACCATAGTTTTGTAGAATTACCGGATCATAATTTCTCACCAAGAAAATATGATATCAGAAGTGGTTATTTTGGCACGAGTTATTTTGATTACAGTTCGGATATCAGTGAGCCGATTCAGCAAATGGTGATCAATAGACATCGTTTACAGAAAAAAGATCCATCTGCAACGATTAGTGAAGCAGTGAAACCAATCATCTATTATTTAGACAATGGCACACCAGAACCTATTCGTTCTGCATTATTAGAAGGCGGCAAATGGTGGAACCAAGCTTTTGAAGCAGCTGGATATAAAAACGCCTTCCAATTGTATATCCTTCCGGACTCTGCAGACCCAATGGACATTCGATACAATATGATCAACTGGGTGCACCGTTCAACAAGAGGATGGAGCTATGGCGCTTCGGTGGTGGATCCTAGAACAGGAGAAATTATCAAAGGCCAGGTGTCATTAGGTTCCTTAAGGGTGAGACAGGATTATCTAATTTTTGCTGCACTCTTATCCCCTTATATAGACGGCAAGCCTGTTTCAGAAGAAATGCGCAAAGCTGCTATTCATAGACTAAGACAACTCTCTGCACATGAAATTGGTCACACATTAGGTTTACAACACAATTATGCGTCTAGTTTTAATGACAGAGCCTCTGTGATGGACTACCCGCATCCAAATGTTTTTGTAAATGACAAAGGCGCAATGGATTTTTCAAAAATCTATACCGACGAAATTGGTCTTTGGGATAAACGTGCAATCACTTATGGCTATCAAGACTTTCCAAAAGGCACAGATGAAGCCAAAGCGCTCAATAATTTATTAGAAGAAAATTCAAAAAATGGCTGGTTATTTATTGCGGATGCAGATGCAAGAGCAGCAGGCGGAATGCACCCTTACGCACATCTTTGGGACAATCAACCCAATTCAATGGATGGCCTTACTCAAACCATTGCAGTTCGCAATAAAGCAATACAACAATTTGGGGAACAAAATGTAAAGGCAGGATCACCACTTGCACAATTAGAAGACGCATTGGTACCTGTATACAATTACCACCGTTATCAATACGAAGCCGTAACTAAATTAATTGGTGGTGTAAATTATCAATATAGTGTGAGAGGCGACAAGAACCAAATACAACCAAGTATTCTGCCAAAAGCAGTTCAGCAAAAAGCGCTAGACGCTGCACTTGCTTGTTTAGCACCCAACTTTTTAACCATACCTGAAAACATTTTACAATTGATTCCGCCAAGACCTCCTATGTATTATGGTGTTGGAGAATTGTTTACAAAAAGAACAGGTTTAAGTTTTGATGCTTTGTCTCCTGCCGAAGCTTTAGTAGATTTTGAATTGTCTTTTTTATTCAACACAGAAAGGGCCAATCGATTGGTACAAAACAAAGCAAGAGCAAATAGCTTAGGATGGGACAATGTATTAGATGCTATTTTGGATAAAACCTGGTATGCGCCAGCTGTAGCTGGACTAGCTGGTTCAGTTCAATTACAAACACAACAACAAATTTTAACGTGGTTAATTGGATTGAGCCAAAGTAGCGATGCCAATTTCGAAGTAAAAAGTATCTGCGCAAATAGATTGAATAAATTGAAAAACAAATTAACAAGTTTATCCATTAGCAATCCTTCTCTTGCAGCGCATTACCAATATGCAATTAGCAGGATCAATGATCCAGAAAAAATAATCCTTCCAAAACCGGTAGTCATCCCTCCAGGTGCACCAATAGGTTGCGATTTTTAGAACTAAAAAAAGCCCGTTCAAATTTGATCGGGCTTTTTTTAATATAGAATACACTAATAAAAAAAATCGAGGGGCTCGTTTATGGGGCCCCTCGGAAAAATCATTATTAAAAATATTTTAGCGCTTATATTTTTTTAAGCGCTAAAATATTACGCCAACATACGTAAAGGCTCTTCTAATAAACTCTTCAGGGTTTGTAAGAAGGCAGCTCCAGTTGCCCCATCTACTACACGGTGGTCACAACTTAAAGTCACATTCATTACATTGCCTGGTACAATTTGACCATTCTTTACAACAGGCTCTTGTGCAATACCACCCACTGCTAAAATACAAGCATCAGGAGGATTGATGATCGCTGTAAAGGAATCAATACCAAACATACCTAAGTTAGAAATAGTAAATGTACTTCCTTCCCAATCTGCAGGTTGTAATTTTTTATCTTTCGCTTTCTTTGCGAACTCTTTAACTGTACCGCTAATTTGTGTTAAAGACAAGCCATCAGCAAAACGCAGTACAGGCACCAATAAACCTTCGTCTACTGCTACTGCAATACCAATATTTACATGGTGGTTTTCTCTGATAAAATCGCCCATCCAACTGCTATTCACTTTTGGATGTTGCTTCAATGACAATGCAGTTGCTTTCACAATCATGTCATTAAAACTAATTTTGGCAGTCGCTGTTTCATTCAATAAAGTACGCGCTTTGATAGCAGCATCCATATTGATTTTCATGGTCAAGTAAAAATGCGGCGCAGTAAATAAACTTTCACTTAAACGCTTCGCAATCACTTTACGCATTTGTGATACAGGTGTATCTATGAAACTTACTGTTCCCGCTGGAACCGATGCAGCCATAGATGGCGCAGCAGTCTGTGCTGTTGGAGCAGCAGCTCCTGGTGTATAATGCTCTAAATCTGTTTTTGTAATTCTTCCGTGCTCACCTGTTCCTTTTACAAATTTTAAATCAATGCCTTTATCCTTCGCAATTTTCTTAGCTAATGGTGAAGCAAAAATTCTTCCTTCATTCACCACCTGAGTAGGCGCAGTACTTGTAGCTGTAGCGCTTGGTGTAGTTGGTGCAGCTGGTGCTGACGATACAGCTGGACTAGGCGCTGGAGCAGCAGGCGCATTCGCGGCACCGCCTTTAAGCGCAGCAACAATTGGAGCAATGTCCAAGCCTTGTTGTCCAATAATACAAAGTAAATCGTTCACTAAAATCTTCTCGCCTGCTTGTGCACCTTGGTACAATAAAATACCATCTTTATAAGATTCCAATTCCATCGTCGCCTTATCGGTTTCGATATCTGCTAATACTTCTCCTTTTTTAACCGTATCGCCCACTTTCTTCTGCCAGCCTGCAATCACACCTTCTGTCATGGTATCACTCAAACGTGGCATCAATACTACTTCTTCCATTGCAGCAATATCCACAGCTGGAGTTGTTGAAGTTGTTGGAGCCGTTGGAGCGGATGCAGCAACCGGCGCAGCTTCAGCTGGAGCAGGCGTGCTTGCAGCACCTGTATTTTGAGCAATTAAAGCAGACACATCTTCCCCTGCTTTACCGAAAATGGCTAATAAATCGTTGACTTGTAATTTGCCACCACGAGGGGTACCAATATGCAATAACACACCATCTTGATAGCTCTCCAATTCCATGGTTGCTTTATCCGTTTCTATTTCGGCCAATAAATCGCCTTTTTTAACGGTATCCCCCACATTCTTGTGCCAAGCCGCAATCACACCTTCAGTCATGGTGTCACTTAAACGGGGCATTAATATTACTTCTGCCATAGGTAAAAAGCTAATTTGTAATTGAGTCGTGAAATTACACTAAAAATGTATTTTTTCCCACCGAAACAGGCAATTTTATAGCAAATAAGGTCAAATTAAGGCAGATCAAACTAAAATTCAATCTACTATTGACCCTGAGCTAAGCTATATGCTTTTTTGTCCCCCCACATGTTCAATAACTCAATGGAGCTAATTTGAAAATCCTTGGACAAAGCACTGTATAGATCAATGATAGCAGGCTGAGATAAGGCAGCTGCATCTTCGGTCTCGAATCGAACATAAAATTGATTCACTAAATTGGTGAAAACAGACCCAGTTGGCCAGACTTGTGTACCACGATTGGCAATAGTAACCAATTTCAAGCCGGGGCTTAAATGCTTTTGACATGCTTCTGCAATCACTGCAGGTTGCAAGGTACTTTCAATAAAAAAGTCAACCCCTACCACTTTATGCACTTCATTCAACTTTCCTACTAACATTGGATTGCTAGTGATGGCAGTAATAGATGGTATAAATTCAAAATTTTGTAAAGCAGGTTTTGGATTGTTTTTTGGTTGTTTACCAAAATTATCAATAATCGCTTCTGCGAATTGGGTTGTGTTTACAGATGGAATTGTTTTGTCACCGAAGTCGCAAGTATGAATACCAGATTCTAAAGTATACAATAAGGCGTTTTCAATCATCACCGCTTTTTCCATCATACCTAAATGGCGCAACATATTCAATCCACTCAACAATAAAGAAGTTGGGTTCGCAATATTTTTACCTGCAATATCTGGCGCAGTGCCATGTACTGCTTCGAAAATAGAAATATGATCTCCGATATTGGATGATGGCGCAAATCCAAGCCCACCAACTAATCCAGCGCACAAATCACTTACGATATCTCCTTGCAAATTGGTCAATACAATCACATCAAATAAGTCGGGACGACTTACCAATTTCATACACAAATCGTCTACAATAATATCATCCGCTTTTAAATTTGGATACTCTTTTGCAATTTCGTTGAACACTTCCAAGAATAAGCCATCCGTTAATTTCATGATATTGGCCTTGTGTCCGCAAGTAATTCTTTTCGCCCCTTTTTTCTGCGCCATTTCAAATGCGTATCGAATCACTTGTTCACTTCCTCCTCTTGTAATCACCCTTCTCGCCACCGCCACATCTTGTGTTAACATATGCTCAATACCACCATAAGTATCTTCGATATTTTCACGAACAATAGTCAAGTCAATGTTCACACCCGCTTTACTAAACACCGTATCAACGCCACTTAGGGTTTGAAATTTTCTATCATTCGCATACGTGTTCCAGGTTTTTCTAGCAGTCACATTCACACTCTTTACACCCTTGCCTTTTGGGGTTTCCATTGGACCTTTAAAAAGGATGCCTAATTTTTCAATAGCATCCTTTGCTTCGGGTGTCATTCCATTACTAAACCCTTTGTCAAAAACCCATTTCCCCATGTCTACAAACTGATACTCCAATGGCAATTTAGCTGCATTAAATATGCCAATTACCGCTTCCATAATTTCAGGACCGATTCCGTCACCTTTTGCTACAGCTATCTTCATTTTAGTCAGTTTTATTCGTAAAAAATGGGGTTTACACTAGGTTTTGCAAACGTTGCCGCGAAGTTAAGTGAGTTCAAGTTGCTGAAAAAAAAATAGCCCCTTTTTTTAGTCATAGGGAGTGAAATATTTCCTAATTTTATTGCGCAGTATCCTCTGCAAGTTATATTTGATCCCATTGATCATGATTTCTACTATTTCAGAAGGCATAGAGGTAAGTGTTGAAACCTTTTACCAAAAGGACTACAGCAATCCCTTGCAGCATGATTTCATGTTTGCTTATCGAATTACGATCGAAAATCACAATTCCTTCCCAGTGAAATTGATGCGTCGTTTTTGGGAAATTTTTGACAGCAATGGAGAGCATAGAGTGGTAGAAGGTGAAGGCGTGGTTGGCGTGCAGCCTTTGATTATGCCAGGCAAACAATACCAATATGTGAGTGGATGTAATCTAAAATCGGAACTAGGCAAAATGCAAGGTTATTACAGCATGGAGAATGTAGAAAATAGAGATCCTATCCAAGTGAAAATTCCAGCTTTCAAAATGATTGCTCCAGTAAAACTAAACTAAGCTTATCTGGTTTTTGTTTTACTAGAAGTCAAGTTCAACTTTATTAAAAATATCCATTGCAGGCATTTTCAATAAAACATCCAAGTCATTTTTTGTCTTTCCTTTTTGTTGCTCCATCCAAGATTTTACAATGGTATAGCCAATGTATTTCCCGACATTTCCCGGAATGTCTTCGCCAAAATAATCATTATAAGGTGCTTCACCTAAAATCGAATTAGCCATAGTTGGATCTACCGAAAAAAGCCGATTCTGACTCGCTAAAAAAGTCCAAATATCTCCAGTATTTTCTTTTAGCGCTTCAAGCTGTTGGCCTGTATAGCCCATCAGTATTGTGTCTTGAGTCTTTGGCAAGCACTGTTCCAAAATATATTGACGTTTCCCGATTTCAATCATTTGAGCAACCAAGGTGGTTCCATTCAATGCAATGGGTTGATAATCATTCAATATATTTTGCAAGGAATTCACCACAATATACTCCGGCGCAAATTGACGGCTGATATACCTTGGATAAATGGTATTGATTTGTTCTGAAAAATACCAGCTCGACTCGGAACCTAAATACAATTGAAGTCCAATAGCTAGTCCATCCTTTGTCACCACATTGCCATAAGTTTCGAGTGGACCAATAAAATAAATGACTTGTTTAGGTAATGTATAATTGGGGAAATAATAATGAAATCTTTTAAGCGCCTCTACAATTTGAGGAGTAGCTAATTTTGAAGCTTGTACTTTTTTTGCTTCCTTGTAAACAGGAAGATAGGCTTTATGAAATGCCCCAATTTGTTTCGACTCTTTTTGAGGAGACATCATTAGAATACGATTGAAATAATCGTCCGAAAAAGCAGGATATTTTTGAACCAATTTTGCTAGGCTTGCCTCAAAATGTAGGGTGTCCATTGCAAAAAAAGCATCCTCGAAATGCAACTCCTTGATAGATGGCGTTGGAGCGACACTAGCTGGGTCATTCGCTGGGCTACCACAAGACACCAAGGCCATCGTCATGACAAGGTATATAAAAGAGATTGAACGCATGCCCGAAAGTACAAAAAAAGCAAGGTTTTTTCTTTTAAAAACCGACCTTTGACACATGAAAATTTGTATCGCACAACAGAATTATCATATCGGTAATTTCGAGGCCAACACAAAGCAGATGATGGATGCTATCGAGCAAGCCAAACTTGAAGGCGCTGATTTAATTTTATTTAGTGAAATGAGTGTCTGCGGATATCCTGCTAGAGACTTTGTGGAGTTCAATGATTTTATCAATCAATGTTATGCAAGCGTAGATGCCATTAGAAAAGTGGCGGACACTATTGGCGTATTAATAGGGGCACCTGCACACAATACCAATGAAAAAGGCAAACCATTGTACAACGCTGCGTTTTTCTTGTACGATCAAAAAATACAAGCAGAAATACACAAGACATTGTTACCTACCTATGACGTGTTTGATGAGAATCGATATTTTGAATCTGCAAGTGAATGGAAAGTCGTTCCATTTAAAGGAAAAAAATTAGCCATCACCATTTGTGAAGACATTTGGAACTTAGGCGACAATCCATTGTATACGATTTGTCCGATGGACAAAATGATGCAACAGGAACCAGATATACTATTAAACTTAAGCGCATCCCCATTTGACTATACCCATGACGAAGACAGAAAAGCAACCATCAAGTCGAATGTGGTAAAATATAAAAAACCATTGTTCTATTGCAATGCAGTTGGTAGTCAAACTGAAATTGTATTTGATGGTGCTTCCCTTGTGTTTGACAAGGATGCAAACTTATGTGGCGCATTGCCTATGTTTGAATCTGCAATGCAAGTATTTGAATGCAACGAGGATGGAAGCATCAATGCACCCATCCTTGAACCAGCAGCATCTTTACCAAGCAAAGAACTTAATCCCGCTCACCTTGTACCTGAATTAAATATTGATCAAGTATACAAAGCACTTGTACTAGGTGTTAAAGATTATTTTAATAAGATGGGCTTCAAAAAAGCCATCCTTGGTTCTTCGGGTGGTATTGATTCCGCTGTCACTTTAGCGATTGCATGTGAGGCTTTAGGAAAAGAAAATGTGTACGCAGTATTAATGCCTTCACCTTATTCTACGACACACTCTGTTGACGATGCAGTAGAGTTGAGCAAAAACCTTGACAACCCTTACGATATTATTCCAATCAAAGAAGTGTATGAAAGTTTTTTACATACATTAGAACCCATTTTTAAAGGCCTGCCTTTTTCATTAGCAGAGGAAAATATTCAAAGCAGGTCGAGAGGAAATATCTTGATGGCCATTGCGAATAAATTAGGCTATGTCTTATTGAATACTTCCAATAAAAGCGAATTGGCAACTGGCTATGGAACACTCTATGGCGATATGGCAGGCGGCTTAGGTGTACTTGGAGATTGCTACAAATTACAAGTGTATGCATTAGCCAACTATATTAATGCAAGAAAAGAAATCATACCTCAACATATTATTGACAAAGCACCAAGTGCAGAATTAAGACCCGATCAAAAGGATAGCGATAGCTTACCTGACTACGCGATATTGGACCAAATTTTATATCAATACATCGAAAAACGCGCAGACCCTGCAGTGATTAAAGCCCTTGGTTTTGAAGCAGCTTTGGTAGATCGAACTTTAAAGATGGTCAATACCAATGAATACAAACGAAATCAATTCTGTCCTATTATACGTATATCGCCAAAAGCATTCGGCGTGGGAAGAAGAATGCCCATTGTTGGAAAATATTTAAACTAAATTATGAGAAACAAAACGATTGCTTGCTTAGCTGCTGTTTTACTTTTTTTAAGCCTGGACACCCTTGCGCAAAAAAATGCCCCTATTTTACCAGGAGCATATCAAACAGCCCAATACCTTCCTTTATTAAAGGGTAAGAGAGTGGGCTTATTTACCAACCATACCGCTACGGTAGGCAAAAAACATTTGATAGATACTTTACTTGCAAGTGGGATTCATTTACAAAAAGTATTCACACCTGAACATGGATTAAGAGGTACTGCAGATGCAGGAGAAAAAACCAATGATGGCGTAGATGAAGCCACAGGCGTACAAATTGTTTCACTATACGGCAAAAAAAATAGACCTAGTGATGTTGATCTAATGGATGTGGATGTATTGGTATTTGACATTCAAGATGTAGGTACTCGTTTTTACACTTATATCTCTTCACTACAATATTATATGGAAGCTGCATGGGCCAATAACAAGCCATTGATCATTTTAGATCGTCCGAATCCAAACGGACATTATGTAGATGGACCTGTTTTAGAAATGCCTTATAGTAGTTTTATTGGGAAAAAAGCTGTGCCGATTGTGTATGGCTTAACAATGGGCGAATATGCAAAAATGCTGGTGGGCGAAAAATGGTTGACTGCACCTGCTGATAGCCATATCAATAAAACAGCAAGTCCCATTCAATTAACAGTGATTGCATGTAAAAACTATGACCACAATTCCATGTACACTTTCAATATTGCACCCTCTCCTAATTTGCCAGACATGAATGCGATTTACTGGTATCCTACAACCTGTCTAATCGAAGGCTCCGTAATGAGTGAGGGACGTGGCACTGCACATGCATTTGCCTATATTGGCCATCCAAGTATCAAAGGCAAGACTTTTAGTTTTACGCCAGGACCAAGAACGGGTGCCATGAGTTCAAAATTATATGGTCAAAAATGTTTTGGATGGGATTTAAGCAATCAACAAGCTCCAAAAAATAAGATTGATCTAGATTTAATCATTGAGATGTACCAAGCTTTTCCTGAAAAAGATAGTTTTTTTATTGAGCCAAAATCAAAATTAGCAACCGACTATTTCTTCAACAAATTAGCAGGCAATGCAACATTAATGGAGCAATTAAAAAATGGTCAGTCTGCAGCTGCTATCAGAGCTAGCTGGAAACCAGGTTTAATTGCCTTTAAAAACATGCGTAAAAAATACTTATTGTATAAAGACTTTGAATAGTTTAAAAAAGTAAAATAAATAGGGTCCCAAATTGGGACCCTATTTATTTATGGAACATAATAGATTTTAATTATCCCCCTATTATTGGAATTGCTAACTGATGTACCGCATCATTCAATTGCTTGATCCCTGTTTTCTTAAGGGTATCCAATTTATTGAACTCCGCATCTACTTGTGTTTTTAATAATTCATACACTCCTTGCACTTGCTTGGTTGGTGCTGTGTAACCAGATGCTGCAGACTCAAATACACCCGCTATTTTATCATCTAAACGGATTGGGAAGTTCAATACATCCTGTCCACTCTTTGCTTTTGTTTGATGCAATGCTTCCTCAATTGAAGTCAAGCTAGTTAACACTTCTTTTGCTTGCTTTTGGAAGACAGTGTCTTTAGTCTTCTTCTGCAATACATTGATCTGTGCACGCAATTCTTTGATGCTCTTTAAATTTTTCATGATCTCACTAAAAGTGCCAGCCACTTTTAATAAAAACTGCTCTTGCGCTTTTAAGTCGGCATCAGACACTTTATAATTTGGATCAGCTACAATCGTGAATGGTTGCTCTGTAACTGTATTGTCAATAGTCACTTTAGCCGTGTATTTACCAGGTGCGGCTAAAACCGGACTCGTTGAACCATTCCAAAGAATCAAACCAGGCTCTGGTTTTTCCGCTTCCTTATGGTACATATTCCACACATAGGTTTGGAAACCAGATTCTGTGCTTGGCCCTCCTGCCTCAGAATGACTGATTGTTTTAATCACTTTCTTTTGATCATCTAAAATGCTAATCATGACTCTTGTTGAATCAGAAGGATTACCTGCTTTCCAATATTTGATCACCACGCCTTTTGCAGGATTCATACCCACATTTGCAGGCATGCTTACACTTGCACCTCTACTTCTTCTGCCGCCCATTTGCGGAGGCACACGATAGGTGTTAGCAATTGGGAATACCTGACTTACTGAAGGAGCTGATTGGAAATTTTCAACAAAAGACAAATCATCCATGATGTAAATACTTCTTCCTTGTGTTGCTACAATCAAGTTCTGGTCTTTGATCAATAAATCTGTAATAGGTGTAACAGGCAAATTCAATTGAAAACGCTCCCAAGAAGCACCGTCGTTGATTGAAACGTATAAACCATATTCTGTACCTGCAAACAATACACCTGCTTTTCTTGGGCTTGCCACAATCGCTCTAGTGAAATGCAAAGGATCAATACCATTGGTGATCTTAGTCCAAGTAGCGCCGTAATCTGTTGTCTTATAAATATAAGGTGCAAAATCATCTAACTTATATCTAGTCCCTGCAAAATAAGCCGTTCCCTTGCGTATTGGATCCACTTCTACTCTATTCCACATGATCCATTTTGGCGCATCCTTAGGGGTAACATTTGCCCAAGTTTTTCCACCATCCTTACTTACACTAATTACACCATCATCACTTCCTGTCCACAATAAATCTTTTTCAACAGGAGATTCTGCAGCAGTGAAAATCGTACAGTAGTATTCTACACTGGTATTATCCTGTGTAATTGGACCACCAGAACTTTTTTGTTTTGCTTTATCATCCGTCGTTAAATCAGGAGATAACATATTCCAGCTTGCTCCTTCATTCTCTGTAGAAAATAAATGATTGCCTGCAGTATATAATTTCTTTGGATTGTGTGGAGAGAAGAAAATAGGATGATTCCATTGGAAACGGTATTTCATCACTTCCGCACCTGCACCCATTGGATTGTCCGGCCATACATTGATGACTCTATTTTCACCAGTCTTATGATCATATCTTGTAATTAAACCACCATAAGATCCTCCGTATACGATATCACTATTCAATGGATCTGCAA
>JACCDX010117204.1_pt1 | contig 12922 bp, 7 predicted proteins | sample 7449681 | NCBI WGS metagenome assembly JACCDX01 (sample SAMN15323450, study PRJNA562643) | freshwater metagenome | isolation source: river surface water | place: USA:Blue River Watershed | collected 2017-08-18
CCGAGGCAGCCATTGCGCTCGGAAACACAGCTGGTTATTCATCTCAGGGATTTGAAGCGGTTGCAATTGGTGTAGAGGCTGGTATGTCAAACCAGGGTTCCAATGCAATCGCAATCGGTTCCCGTGCAGGCATGGTGGACCAGGGGGCCAACAGTATCGTTCTGAATGCCTCGGATATTGCTCTAAATGGTACAACTGCCTCTGCATTCTATGTGAACCCGATCCGTATTGATAATTCCTACACAACTGGATACCTGACTTACAATTCCACAAGCAAGGAGATAACTTGGAACTCGACTGGAAGTGCAGGTGGTGCTGGTTCCACAGGCGCAACAGGCCCTACTGGAGAAGCTGGTGCTGCTGGTGCTGCAGGTGCAACCGGTCCAACTGGTGAAGCAGGAGCTGCTGGTGCTGCAGGTGCAACTGGTCCTACTGGTGAGGCAGGAGCTGCTGGTGCTGCAGGTGCAACCGGTCCAACTGGAGAAGCTGGTGCTGCTGGTGCAGAAGGCGCAACAGGCCCTACTGGTGAGGCAGGAGCTGCTGGTGCTGCAGGTGCAACAGGCCCTACTGGAGAAGCTGGTCCTGCTGGTGCTGCAGGTGTAACCGGTCCAACTGGTGAGGCAGGTCTACTTTCCATAGTAGGACAACAATACAGCGATTATATTTTCTGGAATTCCATGACATCTGCATGGGATACCGAAGGCTCTACCATACACATTGGGTCTTACGCAGGAATAAGTACACAAGGTATTGGAGCGGTAGCAATTGGTCCATATGCAGGAAACTATTTTCAGAGTTCCTACTGTATTGCTGTTGGATACGAGGCCGGTCTGACATACCAAGGTGCCTACAATCCAATCTACCCTAACTACAGCAGTCCTACCATTGCAATTGGATACCAAGCCGGTTTCTCAAGTCAGCATACAGGAGCTGTTGCAATCGGAACATCGGCTGGCTACTCCTCACAGGGTATGGTAGCAGTTGCCATCGGCGATTATGCAGGCAAAGACTTCCAGGGAACCGGTGCCGTAGCAATCGGTCCCTCCGCAGGTCTGAGCTTCCAAGGCAAAGGATCCATTGCAATTGGTGATACAACTGCAGTGATGAACCAAAATTCAAATGCAATTGCAATTGGGCCTCTAGCAGGATTTGATTCACAGGGTTCTTCTGCTGTTGCAATCGGTGATGGTGCCGGCCGATCTTCCCAGGGTTACCAATCCGTTGCAGTGGGTTCTGCAGCAGGTTATTACCTCCAGAGTTCCTACAGTGTGGCGGTAGGTGCCAATGCCGGTTTCTGGGACCAAGGTGCTCGTGCAACTGCTGTTGGAAACTCAGCCGGTTTCTCCTCCCAATCTGAATACGCAGTAGCAGTCGGTCAAGGCGCCGGTGCCTGGTATCAGGCCGAAGCAGCCATAGCATTTGGTAATACTGCTGGTTATTCCTCACAAGGATACGAAGCAATTGCAATTGGTGTAGAAGCCGGTATGTCAAACCAGGGTTCCAATGCAATTGCCATTGGTTCTCGTGCAGGCATGGTGGACCAGGGTGCCAACAGTATCGTTCTGAATGCCTCGGATATCGCGCTAAATGGAACAACTGCCTCTGCATTCTTTGTAAACCCAATCCGTATTGACAACACAGCTCGCGATGGATTCCTAACATACAACTCTACCACCAAAGAAGTCCTGTATAATACGGAGCCAGAGCCACGCGTACAACTCTATTCCCTCAGCACATCAGCAATATTAGTTGGTGCAAGTACTTATACATTACAATGTACCGAAATGCAGGAAACTCTTGGTGGTTTATCAGGATACAACCCGGCAACTGGTCGGTTTACTAACAATACAGGACGTACTATTTCTGTGTTAGCAGAGTCCCAGATTGCGGGAGAGCAAGGAAACTGGTTTGTGGATTACAGAAAATGGAATGGTGTAGCTGATACAAGTGTATGGCAGTCATTTATAAATGGAACTAATTACATCAATTCCTACAGTCATTCCGTCATTCTGCGTCCAAACGAATACATGTATGTTGCATTCTCAATCGCCGGCCCCTCTTCTTTTACACTTTCATCGCAACAAACACAAATACAATTTACTCAACTATAATAGAATGGATACAAAGTTGTATATACAGCAAATTAATATAATGGGACCTACAGGTATTGTAGGGACAATTCAAGGTTCGAATGGCAACATAGTTGTCTCGAATCTTGAAGGAGGTTCAACAGGACCAACCGGTGCAACCGGTGCTACAGGACTGCAAGGACCAGTTGGTACTACAGGACCATCAGGGCCAATGGGCCCAACCGGTGCTACAGGACTGCAAGGCGCGACAGGGCCCGCCGGTTCTAATTCCGCAGTCAGTGTATATTCCTCTACGATCAACAGTGTGGTAATTATAACAATACAGGCTGCAAATGGATCTCGCTATGGTGGATCCGGATTTTTTATAGCAATTCCTTCCTCCACCAACTATGATCCTACCAATTATGGATATATATTGACAGCCGGTCATGTTATTGTGGATCCCACAACCAATCAAGTATGCAGTAATATATGGGTCCATGTATCCCATCCAACACCTCGCTCCTATCAGGTCGATGGATCCACCGCGCGTGTTATTGGTCTTGATAAATTTGCAGATGTAGCCCTACTTCGCATTGCTGGATCCGGATTTGCCCCACTCTCCTACAAAGACTCACGTACTCAACTGAATGTAGGGGATCCTGTGAATGTAATTGGATATCCTCTCCTTGACGATATACAGTCCATAACACGTGGAATTGTCCGTGATAATAAATATGCGGATTCTAACGTTCCAGAATCCGTCTTTACAGATGCCTCCATCTTCGGTGGCAATAGTGGCGGTCCCGTCATTACGGATGACAATCAAGTCATCGGAATTCTCTCATGGGGTCTTACAGGATACGAGAATATGAATGGAGCAGTTGCCAGTTATCTATTTGCACCGATCATACAATACTTTCTCAACAATTATACTGGTGGTATTGTAAGTTTCCCCAAAGGATACCTTGGTGTCGCATATAGCTACATAAGTCCTTTTAACCTAATGGATTACCCAAACCTCAGTACAATTCAAGGCATCTATATAACAAATTTTGATAGATCAATTCCTAAATATTTTAATTTTTATGATGTTATTACAGAAGTTGCCGGAATTCCGATTGGAACTACAAATAGTACATTTCCCTTCTTTACACCCATTCATTTGAATCCACCAGGATCTACTCTTTTTATGAAATATCGTCCTTTTATTTCTAGCACAAACTCTTACATATCCGAATCAAGTATTTATGTTGTTCTCTCTGCCATGACATCTACAAGTGATACATTCTTGTCTTCCATTCGTTCAGCACCCTACACATGGCCCGAATCAATGGCCTATAAAAGCAAAGACAGAGACCAACTCGCTCCCAACACAACTCCTGCCACTGTTTGAAGCGGAGTATGACACCGCTTGCGCTGTCGCGCCCACATCATACTCAGGATCCCTACACTTCCTATACTCATCATCCAAATCCGATATGCAGGTGGTGTAAGAATCATGACACCCACCCAAAATCCGGCGGCACACGTACAATGACCGGATGGAAACCCAGGTTCTCCTGTTTGTACCCCGTCATTCATGAGTGTATTACAATTACTGGCACCTACTGGGCGTTTTAACCACCTATACGGTAGGTTTCGTGTTGCTTTTTTAATAAGATCCGAAACAGACATGGCAATGAATACAAGAAATCCCAAATACATCCAACGAATTTCATGAACTACAATGGCAACCACAAATGGCGCCAATGTGTAAGGAACTACTAATAAACTAATATAATCCTCCATCTTGTTATGTATACCTAAAAAAATGAAGAATACTGTGGAGATTTATTAAATACCCACACGATTGACACTAAAGTATTCCTTATTCCTTACAATGTCTGTTGCAATCTATTATAATACAGATTCCATGATCCAACATCACCCTCCTACTCCTACTTCGGAGGAGCCGGCGCGGATTGTAGGAATTGAGGCACGGCTGAAGGGTGCCTCGATACACCAGGCTCTTCATAAACTTTCTGTGGATCCAACATCCGCTCCGTCAATTCCTGTTCGAAAGGGATCTATTTGGGAGTCCTGTCGCATTGTGGAAGTCCAAAAAACGCTAACAGATGCCGAGGTGGCATCGGAGTATGGACCGAAAGTCATTCGAAACGCCCTGTTAAAAACACCCGATGCCACACCACACGTCGACCCAGCCTGTGGAGATATTTATTGGGCTCCAGGTACATGGTCGGCGGCAAAAACAGCCGCTGCAGCTGCTGTGGAAGCCGCCATGGCAACCTTGACAGCAGCCACTCTCGAACATGCCTTTTGCATTGTTCGCCCACCAGGACACCATTGTTTCAGTATGCCAAGTGGATTCTGTTTTCTCAATAATGTTGTATTGGCGACACGACCCCTTCTGAATGCCGGTAAACGGGTAGCCATTCTGGATTGGGATTATCATTTTGGGGATGGAACCGCCCATGCTCTTTGGAATCATGAAGCTGTTTGTTTCATCAGTCTTCATGCATCCAGGACACGATCCGGATTTCCTACATATCCTACGAATAATTCAGCGGATATGAAAGGCATGGGTTTATGCAAACGATCTCATGGGCGTTCCTTCAACATCCAGTGGGACGTTGATGATGCGGATGATGCAGCCTATGCATACGCATTCTGCCACCTGATTTTACCGGCACTCGAGCAATTCGCCCCTGACGTTATTCTGATTTCGGCGGGATATGATGCGATTCATGGGGATTCCTTGGCCGGCATGGAGGTATCCCCTACCGCCTTTGGTTTCATGGCACGGGCCCTCACCACCCTTGGGAAACCCATTGTCGCTATACTCGAAGGGGGGTACGATGTGCGTCTGTTGGCAGAAGGTGTTGCCAATACAATCCTCGGTCTCCAACAGTCCACCCTATTTGATTCCATATTGGAATGGTTGAGTCAAGTGCCCGCAGAAAGACATGGTGCCGTAGTCGACAAAATAATTCCACATGTACTAAACCGTCCTCAACCTTGGTAAACCATAACAACCAACATGGTGTCACTGCGGTTTCCTGGAATTCCACCGGCACTCCTACAAACTCTCACAACTCTGCTAAACGAGCAACCCAATCCTTTTTCCGAATGCAAACAGGTCGAAGTTCTATCCCACCCCGAAGGTCTCGTATTTGTGCTCGATGGAGAAGAGGGTGGAATTTCTTTTTGTAGGAATACATGGGGAGCCGAAAATGATGTCGCAATATTCCGGTATTTCCTACAGGATTCCATTCAGTTCCTCTATATGCCTGTTGCATATGAAGTCGCAACACCCGCCATTCGCAAAGAGATTCTAGATCGCTATGTTGGAATTGTGGGGGCTTCCGCGGCAGCCAAGATTGATTGGCTGGTACTGGAACGCCATGGCAAAACCCTGCTACTCCTCCGTCTTCCACGTGAAGTGGTGGGTGCATTGTATGGTAGCCAGGGCGGAACTCTGACAACACGCGTACGCGGTGCCGCCGGCTCTCTTCGTAAGATCACCACACTGCGACCCATTGTTCCAGAGGATGCCGCGGAGGAAGATGAAATTCATCGGGCATTTGCAATCCAATATGGTCGGGATGCCTATCAACAGGCGGTCGCCGCTCATGCATCCATTTTGCGTGAGGTCATTTCCAAACCGAACCTGGGAATCTGTGTAGGTCCCTTTGCCGTCTGGACTCCTTAATCCATAAACACCTGATTTGCTAGGCCATTTTGGAATCGCATCCAATTCGTCCCTACCGCCCACACAAGCACCTCCCATTCCTTGTCATCCCCCTGTGGTTGTTCGACTTCCAGGTTCAGTCGCAGATCTGTTCGCGATGCATTCACGGATCCACAGGGATCGAACCGATTTGGTTCCTCCGTAAAGTTATACACATAAATAAAATTCCCATATGCCCGTATGCCTCCTGCAAGTGGTAAAGCTCCATTTGCACGAAGCACCGATTCGTCCTCATCAAACCATACGGCGGTTCCGACCAGAAGTTGGGCGGTTCGAAGGAGAGGTTGTGTTGGATTCCAAACAGGATCGGCAGCATCCTCCAGGGTTGCCGAATAATTCGTCCAATCCGCCCTTGCAGCCACACCCTTTCGTCGTAAAACCCAAATCAATTGTTTCAGAGGTCCATTGAAGGCCGTCAATGGCAGACCAATCAATATCTGAGAACCATTCGGGGCTCCTACAGTATACTTGAGTGGCTCTCCAAATCGCATTTCCACCACAGGATTCATAAGTATTTCATGGGAATAGTCGCGATATGCCTTCCGAAGATCCCCATCAATCTGGGCTGTTCCACACACCATCTCAGCCACTTCCATAGTCGGCTGTGGCTGATCTACACGAATGGTTCGTAAATAGCGAAATGGGAATGTAAGATCCGATATCTGAAATGTGGATTGGAGAGGGGATTGGCCGCAGGCCTTGTTAGAACCCCGCATACGGACAACCTCCTGGAAAGGTCGAAATGTAATATGAATTCGCAAAGGTTTCGTTGTTGAAATAAGGGGAAATGCAACATTTCTATGTCGGGAAAACCAGAACGGCAAATAACAGTAAAAAGATCCATCCTCGGTTCCTCCTGCCGGTCCCATCATATCCGTATCCCAGCCAATTCCACGATCCAATGTCTGTGTCATGCGCCCCCACACATCAATCCAGTCACCGCTCCATTGTTCCACTGTCACACCATCTATCTCCAATTCCGCCTTGGCAATCGCAACCGATCCCAGGGATTTCGCCCAGATCCATTCCGTAGATGCTGATACATACTGCCAATCCTTCTTGGAATACAAACGACTGTAAACATCCGCCGGCAACCAATGTTGGGGCTTGATTCGCAGAGCCACCCATGAGAGAAGATCAGATTCCCAGGGATATGGAATGGTAAATGTAATCCGTTTTCCCCACTCAGCGGCACCCGCAAAGGGCCAGACGCGCACCTCTGGTGTAAAATTATGGTAGGGCTTAAAGACCGGTTGAAATAGGGTTGTTTTTGCATCCTGGGGGAACACAATCATGTCAAATTCACCACGATCCACGAGGGAAACCATGGTTTTCATGGTCCCTACAGGTTTGTCCTGTGGTCCATTTGCAGCACTTGGCGCTGCAATCGGAGCACCCGTATTCATTCCTATTTGTTTCTTCTACTTCAAAAATGCCTAAGGCCAACCTTGTAAAAATCTTGCAAATCAATAGAACATGCCGCGTTCCACTGCTGTCTCGAAAGGTTCTTCTTCTGTCTCCAAACCCTCCTACAAACCAACCACAACTACAACCACAAGCCATGTTTCTCATTCCGTCGATATCAAACAACCAGGCTTCTTCTCCAATGTCTTCCAAGGGTTCGGCCTCGGAACCGGTCAATCCCTGGCCTTTAACATGTTCCGTTCCGATCCCGTTGTAAAACACCAGCACATCCAGGTCGATCCTAAAACGACCCAGGAATACCAACAATGCATGCAAGACTACGACAATGAATCCCACTGCCTCCAACAATTCGCCAAAAAATAAATTTACGAACCACTTACATATATAAATTGTAATATACAACTGATATATGTATATGTAGACACATGATGATTAAGAAGTCCACTGGTGCGTGCAGGTAGTGCAAACATACTGGAATCGCAGATTGGTCGGATCCGTTTTAATATAAATTACGTCGCGTTTGGATTCATCGGTGCGGGAGGCACATTCGGCATTCGGGCATCGCAGTGTATTTACGTGTGGCAATGTGGGATCATGGAGTGTGTATTCATTTACCACAACACCGGATGCTGCCCCTGAGGTTCCCGAACGAAATGAGGTCTCCAAAATCAGTGCCTCCTCCTTGGTAGCGGGCTGCAGAAGTGTACGGTATCCACAGTTCCTACATTGATAACTCACTCGTTTCTCCTCGGAGGCATCGAGATACAGAAAGTAGGCACACTTCGGACAGAATCGCATTTGGTATGGATGTAGGAAATTCTGGAATACCCCTTGTTTGTTTCAACTTTTACAGGTGCCCTTACTAGAATGTATTCTGTCGCGCTAGCCTATTCCTACCAGGGAACATGGTATACCGCCACTACGGCTCTACAGGAAACAGTATCCGATTTGAACCCCGCATCCTTTCCTGTCGGTTCTCTCTTTGACGACATTCTTGTCATTTCAAAATCGGAATTATGTTCCAAATTTCTCGGAATTTCCTACATCGAAGATCAAATTCCCAAAAACACCATTTTTGTGGTTGCCTATAATTCCAAAACACCCATCGGGTATGTTATGGCAAGTTTCATGCCCGACAATGGCGTTTACCTGGATGTTATATGTGCCCTGGAACGCAAAGGGCCGACCCTGCTTTCCTTTTTCATCGCCCTCTGCCGCGCGCATTTCAAGGTTTCCTACATCCAGCTCAGCTCTCTCATGCATGTATTGACATTTTACCCCAAGTATGGTTTCTCCCACCGCAAATCCTGTGCCGAGCCACCTGCGCTTGCCATGTCCTCAGAGTTGTCAGCCTACATTTTGGAAAAAATGCGTGCCGGTGTATTGGCGAGCGACGAGGCGTTCTTTGACGACCCCAAGATTGCGCGATTTATGAGTGTCCTTCATAAGCAGGGGTTCACAAAGACCCATGATCCACCATCATGTCAAGACCCATCTCTTAGTGTCGCAAAACAGAAACAACGGTCCTGTGGGAAAGACGGGTATACCATGATAAAATGCCTCGGCGAGTCCGAAGTTCCACCGGCGAGACAGGTGGTTCCCTTCGAAGACTATGTCCCAACAGCGGCACCTAAAAAGACGGGGAAATCCACACGTGAACTCCAGCAACTTCTGGGATCGATTGGATCCGTTGGGATTGCAACACGATCACTCCGTGGATCCCGCGGTGCAAAGACACGAAAGTCTGTGCGTCCTACACGTGCATCGAAAGGCCCCCTGACCTACAAATCACTCAATAAAATCAATAAAATGAAGTCATTGGCAAGTCGCAAAACACCGCGATTCCGTGGAGGCGCCAGGTTTTTTCACTATTCAGAAACACCCATTGAATCGCTCAAAGATATTCCTACATCTCAGGTTGGTATCCATATCATGAAACCCAATGGATTATGGCTCTCCGAAGAAGACTCATGGAAAAATTGGTGGGATGACCCGAATTTCAATCGTTCTAATCCATATAAATACGAGGCAACCGTGGACCTTTCTAAGTTATATGTTGTCGACTCAATCGAATCTCTCGACCAACTTCAAAAGGAATATTATAATAAAAAAATGTTTGGAATTGATTGGTCCAAACTGTCTGAGAAATATGCAGGAATTCAATTTACAAATTATCCATTTGTTAAAAAACAATTTATGAGTATGAAAAAGTATTCTCCAGAGTCCATGTGGTTTGCGACGGTTGATGTAAATAGCATTTGTATTTGGAGACCATCCGAGGCTATTTTATCGTTTACGAAGAGCACATAACACATTCCTCGACGGGCTTAGCGGCAACTTTCTGTTGGAGTGTAGGATCCACGGTGAATTTCTGGGCCGCCGCAGCAGCACGGGTACGCAGGTAATAAATCCCCGTTTTCAGGCCTTTGCGCCAGGCATAGAAATGCATCGAACTCAACTTGCGATAGTCCGCATCTGCCAAGAAGAGGTTGAGGGACTGTGATTGGCATACATACGGGCCACGATCAGCTGCCATGTCAATCAAGGTCTTCTGTTTGATCTCCCACACCGTTTTGAAAACCCGTTGAATGTCTTCTGGAATATCCGGCAGACCTTGGACGGATCCATTGTTTGCAACAATCCGATCCTTGCATTCCTCGCTCCACACACCCGCCTTCTGGAGTGCTTTGACAAGGTGCCGGTTCACCACAATAAACTCGCCCGCCAAGGTACGCCGAGTAAATATATGTGTTGCATAAGGCTCAATGCATTCACAGTTTCCCAGAATCTGGGAGGTGGAGGCAGTCGGCATAGGAGCTACCAACAGTGAGTTTCGCATCCCAATCCGACGAATGTTGTTGACAAGTGTATCCCAGTCCAGTTCGGCATCTTGCAGAGGTTCCATGCCCCACAGGGAAAACTGCAGATCCCCCTTCTGGGCCGGTGAACCCAGCCATGTCTCATACGGTCCTTCGCGTGCCGCCAAATCACAGGATGCCTCACATGCCGCATAATACATATGCGCGAAAATTCGCCGATTGAGATCGGCGGCCGCTGGATCCTCCCATGCCAGGCCGAGCATTGCAAACACATCGGCGAGCCCTTGGACTCCCAGGCCAATCGGTCTGTGCCGCAGATTGGATCGTTCCGCCTCCGGAATCGGATAATAATTCACATCAATCACACGATTCAGATTCACCGTGGCCGCATACACAACCTTCCGAAACTCAGCGAAATCGAAACGACCCTCCTTGACAAAGGCCGGCAGACTCAACGAAGCCAGATTGCAAACAGCCGTCTCTTCCGGTGATGAGTATTCAATAATTTCCGTGCACAGATTACTCGACTTGATTACACCCAGATTCTGTTGGTTGCTCTTGCGATTCGCGGCATCCTTGTAAAGCAGATAGGGCGTCCCCGTTTCAATCTGGGAATCCAGAATGCGAAACCAGAGATCCTGGGCTTTGATGGTTTTCCTGCCACGCCCCTCCGCCTCATAACGTTCATACAGGGCTTTAAACTCCTCGCCAACTACGTCGGCGAGCCCTGGTGCCTCATTGGGACAAAACAGCGTCCAATCACCCCCTACATCCACCCGCTCCATAAATAGATCCGGTACCCACAGGCCGTAAAACAAATCACGGGCACGCTCCTCCTCTGCTCCCGTGTTCTTCTTCATATCGAGGAAGTCCTCAACATCGGCATGCCAGGGTTCCAGGTAAATCGCAAAGGAACCGTTGCGTTTGCCACCACCATTGTGGGCGATTCCCAAACCGCATACAAGATAGTCATGAGGATCATCTATCTCAAAATCATATACCTTGCCAGTATATTGTACGTCGGTTATACTTTGAATTGTATAAAGTTTGAGGCCTTTTTTATCTTCAAACGCATTATGGGCGGCAGGGTAGGCAATCAAATCTCCTACACGCAACTTACCGATTTCGATAAAATCTAAGGGAATAAGTCCCTCGTGATATTTGCATGTCACCATTTCTGTGGAACATCCATCCAGATTCTGAAGAGCAAGGACTGGATGTTCTGCAGTCACCTGGACCGGATCTCCAAGACCATCCACACTTACACGAATCATGGGACCCGTCCAATCATGTTCCACGCGTGCATTGACGCGCCTAAACTCCCCACAACTTGTCATAATTTCTTCACCCGCCTCGATTGTTGCAATCGCCTTGGGTCCTGTACTAGTTTCCACAAGCGTTTCCGGAGTAAAACACTGATCTACATACCGTGCCGTATTGTTATACACACGGAGCATGGGGACAATACCATTACTGGTACCACCCGTTCCGCGAATAAGAGAACCACGGGCGCGGATGTTGGAAACATGGAGTCCAATGCCACCCCCATACTGACTAATCAGCGCACAATCCTTCAGGGTATCATATATACCATGGATGCTATCCCCGCCATCTTTTATTGCTAACAGAAAACAACTGCTGAGTTGTGGTCGCTTCGTACCCGCATTGAAGAGTGTTGGCGTCGCATGGGTGTATTGTTTGCGGGACATCATGTGGTACATTTCAAAGGCCCGCGGCAGGTCGTTCGGCCAGATCCCGAGTGCCACACGCATCCAGAGATGTTGAGGGCGCTCCACGACTTTGCGGTGCGTGTCCCGCAGCAGATAGGCGCGTTCCAGGGTTTTAAAGCCGAAGTAATCCAACAGAAAGTCGCGACTGTAATCGATTTGTTCTTCGATCGCCGCGGCATTCGCACGTACACATTGGACGAACACGGGATCCAACAGACTTGCGGGGTTTCCCGTGCGATCCAGGACACGATCCAAACATTCCACGGTTTCCAACATAGTCGACGGTGTATTCTTTTGATGGCTGCTGATGGCAATGCGTGCTGCGAGCACACCATAATCCGGATTGGTAGTCGACCAGGCAAAGGCCAGGTTTGCCGCAATGGCATCCAATTCCGATGTGGTAATCCCATCCATGAGACGTGTTAGAACTCCCTGGGCCACCTTGACAGAATTGACTGCCAGTCCCTCCGCTGCCTTCGTAAGCCGTTCCTGTACCTTCTCAAAGGCTACGGGCTCCTTGGTTCCATTGCGTTTCACTACAAACATTGTATCTACCATGGTTTCCGGGTGTACTTGGGAGGCCAAACCGCACAAGTACACGCCGTCTCATTTTTTGCCGCACCACAATAAGATGCAGGCACCGTATGTGTTTTTAGCCGCCATTATGTTGGGAGGCCTGGTGTTAGTAGCACTCTTCGGCGACTACAAGTTCTATGCGTTAGAACCTTTCCTGGCACGTGAATGCCAAGATACCAAATGGATGCCAACAGCTTCGGGGCGCAATGCCGGTATTCCGACAGGAACCGAAGAGAGGGAGGGTGCCACACTCGGTCTTGAGGGCAATGAAAAGCTTCTCGTCTCGCAACGTCTGGTTTCCATGACACCTGAGGAATCCCAGGAAAACTGGGGACGTATGACATCGGAAAAGTGTTTCCGCTACGACATGGGTGAGCCCCTCAAGAAAACCCGCAATTTCCTACAGCGAACCAATAACTACTCCCGATCCCATCCTGATTCCTGCTCTGCCCCGAATCATGAGTTCATAGGAACCTTCTATCGACCCCATGAAGGTGTAGGTGCTACACCTGCATCCGGTATGCCGTTGCCGGCTCTGAATTCCATACAGTC
>JACCDX011120497.1_pt1 | contig 12920 bp, 6 predicted proteins | sample 7449681 | NCBI WGS metagenome assembly JACCDX01 (sample SAMN15323450, study PRJNA562643) | freshwater metagenome | isolation source: river surface water | place: USA:Blue River Watershed | collected 2017-08-18
ATATTTGATGGGTTATATACATTTGTTAATACATTGGATGTTATATTTCCAGTAATACCAGTTGTTACAATATTTCCTATAACACCATATACATTAGCATTTCCAACAATTACATTAGCAGTTGTATTACCAATTAATACATTAGATGTTAATATATTTCCAATAAGTATGTTGGATGAAATAATATTACCTAAAAAGTAATTTGTTTCAATCACATTACCTGAAGTAACAGTTTGACCAGTGGTTGTAACAGCATATCCAGTTTTAAAAGTAGCATTATTATTTACAGCAACTAATGTTCCAATTTCAGGAGCCCAAGCAAGGTCATAATAATCACCTGCATTTACACTTCCTGTATTGACAGCACTCCAATTAATACCATTTCTGCTAAAATGAACAACAGAAGCATCATTTGATGTAGATGCTAAGAAAAGAGAACTTTCTGGTACCCAAATTACATTATTATAAGTAGCACTTGGATTAGAACCAAGTGTCCAACTTGTACCATTTGTTGAATACATTGTACTTGATGTTGAACCAGTACGAGCAACAGCAACAAACATACTTAAAGTTGGTGACCATGTAACACCATACCAACGTTTTTGGAAGTTAGTTGTACGAAGTGTCCAACTTATACCATCTGATGAAGTCATTACATTTGTATTTGTACCTACACCATTTACAGCACCACCAGCAACTGCTACAAAGAGATTAAGAGAAGGTGCCCATGTAACTGATTGCCATTGGAAATTATTTGGTGTTGTACGTGCTGTCCATGTTACACCATCTGATGAAGTCATAACTGCTTGATTAGTGCCAGCAGATGACCAAGCAACTGCTACAAAACGATTTAATTCTTTAGACCAAACTACATCAGACCATTCACCACTTGGTATTGAACGAGCAGTCCAATTTACACCATCAGGTGAAGTAGCACAACAACCACCACCAACAAAGACGAAAATACTAAGTTCAGGAGACCATGTTCCTGCAAACCAGTTACTATTTGCAGTACTGGTTCTATTTGTCCAATTAATACCATCAGGTGATGTTAAGAAACGATTATTATTACCGCTTTGAGCGCCTGCAACAAAAAGGCGTAATGAAGGAGACCATGCAATAGATTGAAGAAGTTGTGTATTATTATATCCAGCATTATATGTAGCTTCAGCAATATTTCCTCCAGATGTATTTGTATAAGTTAAATCTACATTCCCTACATTCTTATTTACTACAATATTACCATTTAAATTTCCACTTATAAAATCACCCCATATATTAGATATAGATATTGGTGTAATAGCTACGGATGATAATGTTAAATTACTTATATTTAAGTTAGCATTTCCAGTTCCAACAATATTTCCACTTACACCTGTTGTAATTGCATTTCCTACAACAATATTAGGTACTACAATATTTCCAACTACAACATTTTCAGTTGTTACATTACCAATAACTACATTTGGAACAATGGTATTACCCACTATTACATTAGATAATTCAATATTACCAACTATTATATTTGCATAAACATTTCCTACAATACCATTACCTACTGTATTTCCTACAACTAATGTTTGTTCAATATTACCAATAACAATATTACCTAATACATTACCAACTACAATGTTTGCCATTACATTTCCTACAACAATATTTGCATATACATTACCCACAATTATATTTGCAAGTTCATAACCTGAAATAATATTAGAAGTAACATTACCAACTACTATATTAGCTGTTACATTTCCAATAAATACATTTTCTTGATATGACCCAACAATAACATTTGCTGTAGTATTACCTGTAATTATATTTTCAATTGTATATCCACTAATTACTTGGCTTGTAGTTTGCCCTACTAATACTTGACTTTCAGTATTTCCTGTAATAATATTTGATTCTTGATATCCAGAAATAATATTAGATGTTATATTACCAGTAATAATATTAGATGATACATTTCCAACAATACCAATTATTTCAAGATTTCCAATAAAAACATTTGATGAAATATTGCCTACAACAACATTAGATACACTATTGCCAACAGTAATAAATGTTGAAAGATTACCAACAATTAAATTTGCAGTAGTATTACTTACAATAATTTCAGTTAGTATATTACCTAAATAAATATTACCTGTAACAACTTCACCAACTTTTACATTTGCTAATACATTTCCTACAACAATATCTTGAACAACATTACCAGCAATAATATTTGCAGTAGTATATCCAGTAATTACATTACTTGTAATATATGAATTTAAATTAGCCATATCAATATTAGCACCAGCTGAATTAGATGAAAGGAAAGAAATGGTTGTATTATTTAAATTCAAATCAACAGTTTGTAAAGTATTAATATCAACTTCTGAATTAAAAATAAATTCACCAGTACCTCGTAATCCATTTGAAGTTACAATATTTGCTTCAACATTTCCGGTGGTTGTAATACGACGAAGAGCATTATATGAACCAGCACTGATTGCTCCAGCATTCATATTACCGGTACGCATATTATCATTAATAAAAAAGTTAGTAGTTTCGATAACATTCGATGAAAGTGTATTACTATTAAAAATACGACGATTTACATTTGCTTGATTTGAAATAGTTGCAATTGGAGCAATAAGAGTGTTTGTAGTAACAATTAAATTACCATTTGTATTTAAATCATTTCTAGTATGATTATATTCGGATGTTACATATAAAGTATCATTTACATTTACAATATTACTATTTAATAAAGAAATGCCATCAACAGTACCAAATAAAGCAGTTACATTTAAATTATCTTCAAATATACCATTTATAACAGAACCATTCATACGAACAATTTTATTTTCACAAGTAGTCATTTCATCAATAATACCGCTTCCTGTTAAAGTTACTTCGCTAGCACCAATTTGAGCTAAAGTAAGATTATTTGTATTTTTTTGATAAATTGTATTATTGTTTTCTTTTTCAGTTACAAATATTTCAGAAGCATCTAATCTTGTGATAAGTGTATTTTGGTTCATATCAACTGCTTTTGATATATTTACATTATTATTAGCAATAGAAGCATCATTTGTATAAAAATTTGAAGCATTTAAATTATTTGTAACATTACCTTCTGTTACCGTTATTTCGTCACTATTTTCTAATTGAATAATATTTAAATTATTATTATTTAATACATTTGCATGTAAAGCACCATTTATATCAATATTTTTAGTAAATGTACCATTACCATTATTTAAAGTAATTGAATTTAATGAAGCATTATTACCATATAAATAAGATGATACATTTAAATTACGCATATGTAAATTTAATACATTACTTACATTACCATGTTGATTATCCATATAAGTAAGAGATATATGGTCACCTTTAAGATTATTAATGATAGCACTGTTACCAGACCCTAAAACATTAACTGTTTTAATTAATATATTTGAACCTTTTAAGCCTGATGTATTTATATTTTCGTTTAACATAGATGAAGTAATATTTAAATTACTTTGGTTCATTGTATTAAATGAGTGAGTAGTAAATGGTGCTACTGCATATAAATTAGAAGCAACTTGATAGTTATTAAGAGTAATAACATCCGAAGCAATATTTGCAATTGCTATCGGATTACGATTTGTGTCAGTTCTAATAAATGACATTTTGAATTCTTTTTAATATAAATATATATTAAAATTGTAATTTCTAAAAAATAAAATATAAATTTTAACCTTTACTTTTTTATAAAATTATTTTTTCCGAAAAATATTTTTCCTTTATTTTTATTTTTAAACAAATAAAGATATTTCATTTTTAAGAGTATTAATTTCAGTAATAATTTCTTTCATAGCATTTAATAAAATTGGAGCTAATTCTTGATATCTTACAGTATATGGTGAATTTTCATTTTCAGGAACATCTACAATTTCAGGAATGCATGCTAATACTTCTTGAGCAATTACACCTACTTTTCTTTGACTTCCTTCTTTATCGCTATTATAATTATAATAAACACCTCTAATATTTTCAATCTTTTCTAAACAATTATCAACTGTTTCAATATTTTTCTTAAAACGAGCATCTGATACTGATGACCATGATTGAGCATTTGTTGCTGTTAATTTTACACCTACATTTCCATCATAAATATAAAAATCATTACTATTATCTTGATAACCCATTTGCCATACATATGTATTTTCACGAACGAATGCTAGTGATGATGGTTCACTATTACCGTCTGTAGTAATTGTTACTATACCAAATTTATTTTGGTCATAATTATTATCAATACCAAAGTGAGTATAACCATTTACTTTAAATACATAATTAGTATCTAATGTGCTTACATTTCCATTATCAATAACAATATCTTTAGCAATTATTGTTCCAGTAGTATTTAAATTACCATTATTTAAATCAATGGAATTTGTGTTAATAGAATTTGAAGTTAAAGTATTGCTTAAAGTTACATTTGAACCATATGTATTATTTGTAACGTTAATTACATTACCATTTAAAGTGTTACTAATATTTACATTTCCACTTACAATAGCATTATTTGAAATAGTCATATTTTGTGTAGTTACATTATTTGTAACAGATATATTGCTTGAAGATAATGATGAAGTAACAGTTAAAGTACTTATATTTGCACTTGTTGAAGTAAGTGAAGAAGTATTGATTAAATTGGATACAATTAAATTAGATGTAGTTACATTTGAATTGACAAGTAAATTTGTAGAAGTTACTTTATTTGTAGCATAAGCATTATTTACATATAAATTACCATATGTTGTAATATTACCATTAGCTTGAATATTACCATTAGCATATACTTGTGGGAAATTACCATCAGCAATATTTGCTAAATCATAAGATCGTCCTGAAACATCACTAAATACGAATTTACCTAAATTATTTAATATCATGGATGCTACGGTTGACCCATTATTTTCAATTAATATACCACTACCAGCTACAGAAACACCATTTTTATTTAAAGTTAATGTTTTGTCACTAAATTGAGTATTTGTTGATAATACATTTGTAACAGCACCTTGAATAACAACAGTATCATTTGTACTACCAATATAAATCTTTTGACTTGTAGTAGATGGTGAACCAATATAAATATTCCCTAAAACGCGGTCACCTAAATAAAGATTATCAGCAGCATCACGAGAAAGTAAATAATTTAATGTATCAATATTTCCATATAAAGAAGAAGTACCAATATTAGATTGTTTGAGATCTAATATATCTTGAATATTACTACTTTCAATTTTATTTGCTGTAAGAGTTCCGGAAACATTTAAATTAGCAGTTTCAATATTACCATTCATTGTAGCACCATTTGCAATAACTACATTTGGAGCATAAATAGCATAGGTTACAATAAGATTTGCGGTTTCAACATTGGAAGTAAATATACCATTTGAAGCGTCAACATTACCTGTAGTTACAATATTACCATTTTGAGCATTTAATGTACCAACAGTCATTGTACCAGTTGATGTTAAAGTAGATGCATTGATTTCAACGGCATTTACAATTCCGGTAGTAATACTATTTCCAGTAATAATGGTACGACCACTATTAAAGTTAAGAGTACCATTTACATTTGCGTCAGTAAAACTAATAGTTGTAGCATTTAAGGTGCTTATATTGGCTTCATTTGTAGTTAAATTACCACTTACTGAAACATTTCCATTTAATCTACTTTCACCATTTACGCGTAAATTACCACCTACTACTAAATTACCATTGATTGTACCACTACCAGCACTAATATTACCGGTTGTAATAATACTGCCATTATTTCTTACATATAATGAAGTACTTACAACATTACCCGCATTGATATCACCTTCAGTAGTTAAACCAGATAAACCTAAATTAAGACCTTTTGTAACAACATTTCCTAATAAAGTTAAATTAGCACCAGTAATAATATTACCAGCTGCAATATTGGATGTAATAAACATATTTAAAGCATTAATATTACCTGCATTAAGATTACCCGTAATATTTGCGTTATTAATATTTGCTACATTAGATGATACAGTATAAGTTGTTGAGAAATCGCCATTTACAATTAATTTATTTGTAATAACATTACCGGCAGTTACATTTCCTGAAGTAGAAATAGTGCCACTACCAGTATTTAAAGAAGATGAAATGACAGTTGATGTAACAGTAACGAAACCAGTTGTATTAATATTACCACTTCCTAAGTTTACAACATTTGCTGTTAAATTAGTTGTAATAATATTTGCACCAGCACGTATATTTGTTGAATTAATATTACCAACATTTAAATTACCACCTTGAAGATTACCACTTGTAATAATATTAGCATTATTTGCATTAATACCATTTACATTTAATATATTATTAACAGTTAATATACCAATATTACCGAAAGTGGCATTAAAACGACCATTATTTAAATTTACATCACCATTTGTTAATGTTAATTGACCCATAGTTACAGCACCAGCAACAGTCATTGTATTACCTACATTCATATTTAATGTTGTTAAATTACCATTCAAACTCATATTTGTACTTGTTAAATCACCATTACTAATAATAGTGCTATTAGTACCATTTGTAACAATTAAATTACCATAAACAGTTTCATTATTTACAAATAATGAAGATACATTTGAACTATTAATATTTGCGTTATTCATAGTAACATTTGCAGTAAATGTAACACCACTGTCAATGAAATAAGCACCATTAGTGAATAAATTCTTTACACCTAAATTACCAGATACATTTGCATTTTTAGTATTTAAAGCATTTGACACTGTAACATTGCTTGAATTAATAGTTCCTGAAGTAATTGAACCAATATTAGATGAATTAGCAGTTACATTTGAAGCAAATGTACCTGCACCATTTACAAATGTAATTCCATTTAAGTACATATTTGTGCCTATTACAGAACCAGTAATATTAGCATTTGTACTTGTTAAATTATTAATACCAGTTACATTACCATTGTTCATATTTAAATTTTGAAAATAAGCATTTGTACCTAAAATAGAAGCATTGGATGTTAATGTACCAGATACAATTAATTGGTCTACTTCGGCAACATTACTTACATTCATAAAATTTGTTGAAATATTTGATGAAGTAATTAATTTTGAATTTATAATATTACCTACAGATACATTACCTAAGGTTATTTCATTATTACCAGTAATAGTATTTAATGAAATAATATTTGAAGCACTAAGGGTACTTTGTTGGGTACCACTTAAAGTGATTAATTTGAGATTGTTCGGATTAATTGTAACACGAGACATGATTGATGTTTATTAATCTTTAAATATATTTTTTTTATCATTTACGAAAAAAAAAATAAAATAAATACTTATAGATAAATATATTTTTCGGAAAAAATAAACGAAAAAATATATTTTATTTTTTTTCTTAATTATTATATAAAAAAATAAATATACTTTTATTTTTATATTATTTTTATATTATTTATTAATTTTTTAATTTTTTTTTATTATTTTTTTAATTCAGAAATATCATTTTTTAATTCTTTATATAAATCATATAATTCCTTAATACCGTTTAATAAAACAGGTGTTAATTCACTATATCTTACACTCATTGCTTCTTCTGGATTTTGTGGAACATCTACTAATTCTGGGAATTGTGCATATACATTTTGTGCTATTACACCTATCTTTCTTGGTGTCCCTTCTTCTTCTATTTTATAATTATAATAAACGCCTTTCATTTTATTAATTTTTTCTAAACAATTATCTATATGTTCAATATTTTTCTTAAAACGCTCATCTGATACAGATGACCAAGATTGCGAATTTGTTGAAGTTAATTTCATACCCATACTTCCATCATGAATATAAAAATCATTGGTTCCATCACTTTTATATCCCATTTGCCATACATAATTATTTTTTCTTACAAATGCCATTGAAAATACATTTGAAGTATCATCGGTTGTTACCGTAACAACACCTAATTTATTTGCATCATAATCATTACTTAATCCTAAATGTAAATAACCATTTAGTCTTACATCATAATTTGTATCCATGGTGGTTATAGCATTTCCAGTTGCTAAATTACCATGAACATTAATATTTCCATTCATTAATGTTTTTACATTTGCAGTAACCGCACTTAAATCAATTAAATTTAATGTTTGTTGTACAGGTGCTGTAACATTACCATCCGTACGTTTTACATCTAATTGACCTGATGTTCCAATTGTTAATTCAGTACCTACTGATTTACCTGACACATTAGCAGTTAATGGAGCTAACGAAATAATAGAAAAATCACTTTTGTTTAAAAGCGAACGCGATTTACGATTTATTGACATTTATTATATTTATTATACATTTATTTTATAGTTCCTTAAAAAATAAAATATATTACCAGTTATGCTAATATATTTTTCACGAAATTTAATTTTTTATTTATTTTTCTCTTAAAATAAATATTACTTAATCAAGTAATTCAATACTTTTATTTTTAGTAAAACAATCTTTATAATGTTTCCATTTGTCACTTCTACAATGTACACAATTATTATTTCTGGATAACCATATTTCCATACATTCTTTATGAATATGTTTCTTACAATCTGGACAATTTACACGATTTATATCTTGTTCAATTACATCAAAACAAATCAGACAATCTTCTTCAGATATAGCTCTTGTACTATTTAAATATGAATCTTTATTTAAAATCTTTCTTCTTATAATAATACTATTATCAATTGCATTACAACTATCTTTCATACGATTTACTTCAACATTCATCATAATCGCTTCTCGTTGAGCACTCATTTTATCCATAATCATTGTTACTTCATCTTTGTTTAATGTAAAAGTTTTAAAAAAATCTACTGTAGCATATCCTAATACACGACACATTATAAATGAAATATGTTTACAAACTGTATTATCTTGACTGCTTTTAAAACGATGTGCTGGACAATCACAATTAAAAATCTTTTTATCAGCTCCATATATTTCAGGATTAAATAAATCTACTTTATATTCACTTCGCACACCTTGTTTATTAAGTGTACCAAGAATTGTAAATGTTCCCATAAGTGCTTTATATTTAACATTATCTACACGACTATTTTTTTCAAAATCCACAAAATACATTTGATCATCTAATGAACGGCGTTTAACACGTTCTAAAATTTCAATTTGTTTAACATTTACTAGTTGATGAATAAGATCATTCATATGAATAGATTTCTTTAAATTATTTGGATTATATGTTAAATTAAAATTATTATTTATTTGAACAGCAATTTCTTCAGCTTCTTTCTTTTTTCGTTCTTCTTCTTCTTTCTTTTTTCGTTCTTCTTCTTCTCGTTTTTTCTTAATATAAGAGCGTTCTTTTTCAATAGATTCTAAAATACATTTAAAATAATCAATATATTCTTTACATGTTGTTTCATATTCATTCATAATAGTTTCGCTAATATTATGATAAATATTAGCTTTTTTCATTACTTCAAGCATTTCACTTATATCAATTTCTTCACTCATTTTTAAAAAAGTATTTTATATTATTTTTTAATTTATTATATGTATAATCTTTTTATGCTCATATTTTTTTTAAAAAATATTTTTTTAAAAATAAAAAAAAATGATTTTTTATTTTTATATAATAAAAACCACTATACTATTAAAAAAAAATATATATAATGACAAAAGAATTTAATATTTTTAATACAAGGTTAGAAGTATATACTCAAGATGAATTAGATAATAAAATGAATGATATATTAGAATTTATTAATAAAATTCTTCCTGATGAAAATTTTGATGAAGATGATTTTATAAAATTATATGGTAACCATGCAATGTATAAAAATATTTATTTGTATTATCATTTAAATGAACTTATTGGTGTATCTTCTTGTAATTTTTATTATGATGAAGATGATGATACTGAAGTTGTTGCTTATTTAATGGTAATTGCTATTAGTGAAAAATATCAAAATAAAGGAATTGGGTCTAATTTTTTAAATTTAATTTTAGGAATGAATAATCAATCAAATATATGGATTAAAATTCATAAAGATAATAGTCAATCACAAGCATTTTTTAAAAAAAATAATTTTGAAAAAGTTACAAAAAAATCAATTCCGACCGTTTTAAATCCATCTTATAGAAAACCATATGATGTTTATGTTCATTATAAATCAGAATTACCTTATGGTTCACTTTATTAAATATTTTTAATATAAAGATTATTTTAACTATATAATTATATAAATTATCTTTTTTACATATTTTACATATTTTACAAATGAAATATTGTGATTCTTGCGTTCATTATTTATTTAAAAATAACCAACATTTATGCAAAGCTTTTGGTAATTTGTATTATAATACTAATAAAATAATTAAAAAATATTATAATATTGAATATAGCCGAAATCGTTCATATTTATGTAGTATGGATGGCAATTTTTATAATAACAAAGATGAACAAAAATTATTCAATAATAATAACTTCAATAAAAGAGTGAAAAAGCTCAAATAATTCAATATTTTCTTTTTTAACTTTTTCATATAAATCATTTTTTATATTTAATTTTAATTTTTGTACAATATGTTCAAATTTGTCATGTGCTAATACTTCACATAAAGCTCGTAATCGTCCAAATATTCCATAATAATTTTTAGAACTATTATCTTTTTTACGTTTTCCATTTGGATGGTGCATATGCCATTCAAAAGATAATACGTTATTTTTCTCTTCAAAACCAGATATATAAAAACCTAAAGTCCAATCATTAAACTTTTTAGTAGCTTTTGCTCCTCCACTTATCATTCCATTATGTTGTTTTAAACGATGATTAAAATCATTTGTAATACCAACATATGTATTTTGAAAATCGTGATGAATCATATAACATATATATGATTTATGATTTGTCATTTTTAATCATATATATATGTGTATTTATACTATTTCTTTTTATATTATTTCTTTTTATATTATTTATGAGTGCTTCAAAACAAATATTATATTGCTATAATATTTATTTTTCGGCAAGTAAATATATATATTGCTATATATATTTACTAGAATAATTATTCAATATTGCTATTAAATAACTATTCTAATCAGTAATATATTAAAAATAAAATTAAAAAGTATATTCTGTCATTTTTTTTTATAAAAATTATTTATTTATAAATCAATTTATTTATTAAGTAATAAAAATTGTTTCAAAGATTAATTTATAATAAAGTAAAAAAATTGACTCAAAGAGCAATTTTTTTATCTCATTATAATGAGATAAAAAATTGACAGTACATATGCTTTGATTTTTATTTTCTTAAATAACTGATTGGAAGATGATATAAGTAGCAATACTTATATTATTTTCTGATTTGTAGCAATACAAATCGTTGAATACTATATAGCAATATATAGTAGGAGACACTCATAAATAATATAAAAAATTATAAATCATATAAATATAAAACATTACTATAAAATTAGTGTGTTCCGAACATTGTTATTTGTGATTTTATTATAAAAAATGTTTCTATTGAATAAAAAATATAATTATATATCTGTTCAAATAAAATAGTTCGGAACACACTAGTTTTATAGTAATGTTTTACAGTAATGTTTTATATGATTTATTATTTATTATTTATAAGTAGCCACTTTCCACTCAATAAATGATTTTTGAGGTCATTTATCTTGTTTGAGCATACTAATAATTGGTTTTTGACGCCAATCACTAATACTTGCTAATCAATCATTTAAGAAAATAAAAATAAAAGCATATGTACTGTCATTTTTTTTTATCTCATTATAATGAGATAAAAAAATTGCTCTTTGAGTCAAATTTTTTATTATTATTTTTATTTTACGTTATATAATACTTTTTTTTATTAAAAATAATGTAAAAATTGATTTTTATTATGATTAAAATATTTATTTTTTAAAAAGAGTATTATTAAATAACGTAAAATGGAATTCAATTCAATTGAAATTATTAACTTTTGGTTTTCTAATCCGCAATTTTGGTTTGATGCTTCATCTGAAGATGATATCAAAATTACAGAAGCATATAAACCATTATTTAATTCTATTTTTGCTTACGATAATGATAAATCTCTTTTACTAAAGGATAATATAAATAACTCTTTAGGGCTTATTTTGTTATATGACCAAATAGGTCGTCACATTTGTAGAGTTGATCATTTAGTCCATACACCTTATTTTAATCGCGCTTACGTTATTGCTAAATCCATTATTTCAAATAATGAGTTATTAGAAAGCTATTTTCCTGAGCAACGTATTTTTATACTTTTAGTATATAGACATACATTTGATAAAGCTCATATTACAGAAGTAATTGAAATTGTCCAAAAATGGAGGTTTACAAATAATGTACCTATATATAGACGATTTTATCAAGCTTCTTTAAATTCGCTAGCTAAAATCAATAATAAAGAAAATTTGTTATATATAAATAATAGTGGTTATATGAATCTAACTATTAATTCAGTATTAGATGAAAATTTATCACCGAAAATTGAAGAAGTATTATCATTTAATAGTGATTTTCAAACAATTTATGATGAAGAGATTTACAAGATTTTTGAAACTTCAATGTTTCAAGCATTAAATATGTTTAAAATAAACCATAATAAAATTGGTATTTCCGTTTCTGGAGGTGTTGATTCAATGGTTTGTACTCTTTTAACATATGCTTTTTCATATAAACATCAATTTATACCAGTTGTATTTTCCGTAAATTATGGAAATCGTATTGAACAAAATATTGAAATTTATATGGTAAATCGTTATTTACAACATTTAAATCAAATATATAATTATTCAACACAATTACATACTGA
>JACCDX010319182.1_pt1 | contig 12917 bp, 12 predicted proteins | sample 7449681 | NCBI WGS metagenome assembly JACCDX01 (sample SAMN15323450, study PRJNA562643) | freshwater metagenome | isolation source: river surface water | place: USA:Blue River Watershed | collected 2017-08-18
ATGTAATTGATAAAAATTGTTTAACAATATCTATTTTTATAAATTCCTAATGTAATTGATAAAAATTGTTTAACAATATCTATTTTTATAAATTCCTAATGTAATTGATAAAAATTGATATTTCTATTTAAAAACATATAAACATATTATCTAATGCTAAAAAAAATTACAATTGGAAGTGGTGATGGGTATTTAGTTGACTATGAAGCTAAAAATAAAATAATAGATTATTTATACTCTAAACTTGATTTGTCAAAATACAGATACATCATGCTAAACAATATGCAAAAACTTAAGTTCTTACACGATAATGAACATTATGTATCGCCTAATTTCAGAGGCTATAACTATCTCTTAATCATGTTAACTATTAATAACAACCAATATTGTGTTGCAATTGATAGAAAAAAGTTGTCATATCATAAATCACAATTAGATATGAAAACTATCCAAGTTATACAAGTTAATTTGAAAGCCACTGATACTATTTATAATGGTACAATGTTTGATGGTAAACTGATTCAAACAAAAGGTGAATATATATTTTTAATTCAAGATTGTTATTATTTAATGGGTAATAAAATGTTTGAAATGGAAATGGGTCAAAAAATGGCTCAGTTAGATACTATACTTAAAACACATTTTAAAAAAGATAAAACTCCATATTGTGTAAATTTTGAGTTTAAATTAAATAAATTGTGTAAATATACAGAATTAGAAAACTTAATTGAAAACTTGTCAACATTATCCATTCCAACTAATGGTATTATTTTTTATCCACGGTTTTCAGGTGTTAATGTTTTACATATTGAACGAAAATCTGATAAGGTTGATATAAATACATCAAACAATGAAGTTATTGAACAAAAAACATATCATATAATCCATGATTTTGTAAACTTTTTAAAATCTCGTACTTACTCATATGAATCAAATGGTAAACATAAAATTTATTGGTTATCAAGAACATTAATTCCTGATGTTTATGATATATCAGAAAATGCAAATGGAGAAAAAGAAGGTATTGCGCTGGTTCCAAATCTTAAAATATCACAATTATGTGATGATGTAATTACAGATAAACCAGTTAAATTTAATTGTATCTATTCTAATAAATTTAAAAAATGGATACCATTAACAGTTGTAAATTAAAAATGGAAAACAAATTTGTTTTTATAATATATAAACAATTGTTGTAATATTGTCTAACGAGCCTTTTGCAAATGCATATTCTGCTAGTTCTTTAGCATAGTTTCCTTTAAATTTTTTATTTGATGATAATTCATTTATAAAATCAACAACATCTTGATTTGACATTACATCCCATAAACCATCACAAGCAAAAACAATAAATTTATCAGATGAACTAATTTTATAGCGATAAATTTGAGGTAAGTGAGTAACATATGGGGTACATTCAAGGTCTCCAAATGCTCTTGACAAAGACAAGTCTTTAATTCTCCAATCAGAACCATCAAATTCTATTTTTCCTCCTAATTGTTCAATACGTTGTTTTTCACTTGGTGCATTTGGTTTATGATCCACAGTTAATTGTTCAGCAATATTTAATTTGTTACATTTAACTGCCCGTGAATCACCAACATTTAATATCCATAAACGTGATTTTTCATCAGTATCTTTAAAGTGAATACCAACACATGCAGTTGAACCACAGTATTGGATAGCTCTGGGATGTTCTTCTTTCATTTTATTTTGAACCAAATCATATACTTTATTAAAATACTTTGATGCTGTATCTGGACGTGAATAAATGTCTTTTTTAAACTTATTAACAAAAAACTGAGGCAAGTTTTCTTTTAAATACTTACTAACAGCTTTTCCTCCATGGCCATCAAAAACTCCAATAAAATTTACTGGATTTAATTCTTGATTTTCCCCTGACAGATTTACTATATGTACATGTTGATCCTCATTTGACTCTCTTTTTCCTTGTAAAGAATGTGAAAATACTTTCATTATTATTATTAGTTACAAAATAATTTATAATAATCATGATTTTTCCCATTAGTAAATAATGTCTATTTCTTAATAGTTTTAAAAAAACCAAGTACGTAGTGAGTTTGAAAAATATTTAATTTTTGAAAAATATTTAATTAATGGATAATAAAAATACTATTAGCAAGTGTCCAAGATTTTTTGTTTCCCTGAGAGTTTCCCGCAAATGATATCATAAAACTTTGTGAAAATCTGCCTGAAGACTGGGCATTTGAAATTTGTCCAGTTACTAAAATATAAATTTGTCTTGAACCTGAATCAATAATATCCCATTTACATTCTGAAAATTCAAGTCCATTTGATGCAACGGATTTTAAAAATATAATAAAGTCGTTACCTTCGTAGGTAATCTTTTCATAAGTTATTTTTGTGTATGGTTTAATCATATTGTCTGTAATAAATATGTCAGGGTTTGTCATCCATGTTGAGTAAAAATATGTTATAAACTGATTTCCAACTTGAAAACCATCTTCAACTGGTTTTTTTTGTTTTTCTCTTTTAATATTCTGTGTATTAGTATCATCTGACGTAAAAGTAGGGTTGGGTGGAAAAAATTGGTTTGATGATTGCATTAAATATTTAAATTTATTAATATATAAAGTAAAATTTTCAATTTATTTAATATATTACAAATGAAATGGCAAAAACTGGAGAAAATTAAATTAAGAAATGAAACTAAAAAATATTTTAGTTCATTTGTTGCTTTTAATAAATATAACTTGTATTATGGAGTTATAAAAGATTTTTTTTGTGTAGTTCTATCACAAAATGAAATTCCCGATGAACTAGATTTTGAAGAATCTGGTTTTAAGTTCCGATACCAAAATAATGAGGAAGAATATGATACAAAAACATTAGATAAAGTTATTAGTCAATGCGAAAAAAGTTCTGACAAGTTTATTGAAGCGTATAACTCAAGTTATTATATCAAATTTCCTGTTTCAATGGATTTCATTGAATGGTTAAAAGCTGAAACAGAAATTTTTACTGAAAATTATCTTGTTTACAAAAAAATTAGTTTGCCTTATATAAATTCAATTTATGATAAAAACACCAAGTGGATTCATGAGTTAGTTGGAAATTATGCAGAAGAATCTATTGTTTTATTTAGAAATGGAGATTTTGTTTTATGTAAAGACATTGTTTGGAATTCACCAGATATAAACCAATTTTACTTACTTGGAATTCCAACAAAAAAAATTAAAACAATTCGTGATTTAACAGCAAATGACATACCATTACTAAAAGCACTAAGAGATAAAGCAACAGAGCTAGCAGAAACTTATGGTATCAGTAAAAATAAGTTATATATGTTTTTTCATTATCATCCTTCCTACTATCAATTACATTTACATATCTGTGTAACTGAACATGAAGCATTAGAAACAAAATATTTACGACACTATTATTTGGATGAAGTTATTTCTAAACTAGAATCAGATTCAGACTATTGGAAAAAAGCAACTTTGAAATTTGAATTATTGTCAAATACAAAGTTATTTAAAATATTAAAAGAACTTGGTTAATCTGGCTAATTGGTTAATTTAAGAGCAAATCATTTGGGCTTCAATTTGTTCGCGAAAATTTTCTGGGTAAGTTATACTTGACACAATTTGTTTACCAGAAGGTCCACACAGACCCCATAATTTATCACTAATCCAAATTTCATCATCGTAATCCCAAAAGTTTCTAAAATCAAAATTTGGATTTTGACTAATGATTTCATCATATTTTTCACGTGATAAATAATGGTATATATCGATTGTACCATCTTCATCTGCTTTCTCCCAATGAGAACCAACATAAACATTTAACTTATGGTACTCAACCGCTAATTTCCAGGTTTCCCACTGTTCAAGTCTTGACAGTAAATGCGAGTGGTGCGAACACAAACCAGGAAATTCAGTTGATTTGGTACATGGTGTTTGATTAGCATCTACAAATGTACATAATTCTATGCATTGATTACAAAGTCCATCTGCTGGATATTTTTGAAATATGCTTGAACGTTTTCTATGCCAGGTAATATGACTGGGTCGATTAACAACATGGTCACAATTTATTCTTCGGCATTTGACACCATTAGTGTCGGTAGTAATAGTATTATCTTGACAGGTACTAAATTGAGACATTAGTTTTTTATATATAATGTGAATATATATAAAAAAAATTCAATTTTTATTTAACTGATTTTAAATAAACAAAAATAGTAGAATTAACTCAAAAACTTAAATTTAACGTGAAAAACAGTTCGGAACTTCCGATTTATAAAATCGGTGCTGCAAGGGGTGTTTAGCCCATTACACAGAGCAATTAAGCATCTGTCCTATAAAAAATTTTAACATTTATAAAATTAATATTGCTGTATGTAGACTAAATTTATTGTGCTGTCTACAGAAAAACCATTTTATTATTTGTGTATTTTGCTGTTGGTAGTAAAATTTTAATTTGCTAACTTCTTCAAAGGTGTAAATTTCTTTTTAAAATTTAAAATTGCTGTGAAAAGTTAATTTGCTAACTACCTAAAATTTTAATTTGCTAACTACCAGGTTAATTTAATATTTAATTAAACTTATTATTGCTGATGGTAGTTATATAGTGACAACGGCGAGATTCGAACTCGCGAAGCATACGCATACGCTCTTGAGGCGCACCCCTTTGACCACTCGGGAACGTTGTCTTTTGCTGACTAGAACTGAATTTTAATAAATTTGATTAGTTTCTTTGCTGTTGCTAGTCAATAGAATGGAAAGTTATTAATTAAGATGTTAAATTTTCAATTTTTTTTGTAATTAAAAAATATATCTGATTTTATAATATAAAAACAATAATGGATAATAAATTCTTTTATAACAAATACATTAAATATAAAAACAAATATACCCAATTAAAAAACCAAGTCGGTGGAACAATTATTGATACATTAACTGATTCTATAAGTTTATCAAATCTTAAAAAAATTAAATCTCTTATTAATGGCAATTTGGGTGAAATTATTTCTACAAATCAATTTATTGGTCATGAAGAAATTGCTTGTTTAGTTAATACCAACCCAAATCTAATAATGCTAATTATAACATATTATTTGTATAATATACACAAGGAAACAAACAATTATGTTTTTAATCCAGTAACAAATTATAAAAACTATTTTGACAGAATATATCAACTGATTCCTGCTGCTAAAAACATTTATATTCATTTAATCAAATATATTGAATCAAATACTCATACTGTACTATTGATACCTGGGGATTCTCCAAATTATTTTTTATTTTTACTCAAGGTTTTGTATCCAGAATTTAAATCTGGCGAAAAACTCACAATTATAGAATTTCCAATATCTGGTCTTGGAGCAATAGAACCAAATGAAATTGTCAAATTTCATTATAAAAAAGATATGTTTCATAATTGTGAAATATTAGCTGACGGAACAAAATATTTACAATTTATTTTAGATTTGAATTTACCAGAACAAGTTAAACGAAATCCTCACCAATTTGTTATTATTGATTATGTTGAAGCGGGTAAATCTGTTGTGTTTATTGATAAAACTATCAAAGCCATATATAAAAATGAACCTTATCGTATTAACCCGGATTTTGTACGTGTTATGAATTTAGCTTATTATTTTAAATCAAGTGAATATATAACGGATGAAATTAGTATATTTTCAAAATTTGAAAAAAAAATTGAAAAAGAACTTAAAGTAAATCCAAATTTATTTAATACTTTGGAGGGAATTGAAACTTATGATAAACTCAAGTTAAAATATGTGTTTTATTCTGATAAGGATTTTTTAAAAGGAATTGACACTAGTTTTGTTACTGATTATTCTTCTGATGTTCTTAAACATGTTGTTGATGAATCTGGAAGAAGATGTCAGTATGCATTAAAACTTGACCAAGCGACATGTTTAGCGACTGGGTCAACAACGATGGATGAATTTATTGGACAAATAACAAAACCATTTAATATCCATGCATTGTGTAATGTTTTTAGGGTTTTACTTTATTTGCTTTGTAAAGAACCAAAACTAAATAATTTTGCAGAACAGGCTATTAGAAAAATTTCTAACAAAATTTTCAGTTTAATTGTTTATGGGGTTGAATGTAAAGTTATACTTGGTACCAAAACTATTCAAGGACAATTTTTACCAAATCCGGAAAAACAAGCAGACGAGCTAAACTTAACTGTAAGATTTAAAACAAGTACAACTGATGTGATTGAAACAACTAATATTTTTCAAATTGATTCAATCGAGTTGATTTAAGTTAATTTAATTTTATTGTCGGATTTGATTATATTTATTATAACTTTTTATCCATTTTCTAATGCAGTTATCAGAAACTCCATATTTTTTTCCTACTTGAACATATGATTTTAAATTTATCAAGTCTTCTTGAATTTGTTTTAATGATGGTCTATCTTTTGCTGATTCAACACATGTTTTTAGTCTTTTATTATTTTCACATTGTGGACATCTTATTGAAGTAAAATAAATATCGCAATTACAATCGGTACATTTCTTATTTCCACTATTTGTTATTTTAGCAGTTGTTTTTACTTTCTTTGTTCCAGTTTCTGTTTTCTCTTCAAGTTCTTCTGTTACATTTAAGTCTACTGAATCAGTATTGGTTTTTTCATTACCTATAATTTTTGCGTCAATTAGTTGTTGAATTAGTGAAGGTGGTTTTGCTAAAGCTATGACTAATTCCACTCGTTTAATTTCCAAGTCAAGTTGTTTTAATTGGATTTGGTAAAATTGTTCTTTTTCTTTTGCAAATTCTAGTTTTTCTTGTATTATACTTAATTGTTGAATAACTTGGACCATCATTAAATTTTGTTCTTTCAATTTTAAAAAATCATTACAGTATGATTTCATTTGCGCATACAGGTTCGACAAGTCAGTTACATCAGATAATGGAACCAGTTGTTCTGGTTTATTGGTGTATTGTTTTGTTGTATCCGAAACTATTTCATCAATGCTTTGAATAACAAAGTCAATGGGGTATTTGCCGTTGGTTTCAAAAAATTCTAAACCGTTATTATAAGTGGATTTTATTTTAAGTTTTTTAGCTAAGGTTTTTATTTTATCTTCACATGCTAAAGAAATTGTTCTATTTGGAACTTTGTATAATTTTACAATATGGTTAAAGTTTAAGTTTGCAGCATGTGATTCTAAACGTTTATTAACTTTATAAGTTTGACCGAATTTATATACATTGTCTTTAACATTTATCACATACACAATTTCATGACCGATATAGTCGTCTAATTTATCCATAGAATAGGTCAGCTTGTTTGAAAGTGAATACGAACCATATTGTCTTATTGCTGGGAGGACTTCTGATGTAACCCAGTGCTTAAATTTTTTAGCTTCTGGCTTCTTTGAACCTAGTATTAAACTATATAATCCAGATTCATTAATAAATATTGTTTTACCATCTTCATTCCCCAATATTTGCTCTATTTTTAGCTGCTCATTCGTTTTATGGGGTAGGGTCATTTTACCCCCCACCCCTTATTTCGTCGGCTGTTATTTTATCTGGGGAGTCAGTATGGTCAAGAATTGCATGTTGTGTGTCTGTATATCCTAAAGCAAGTGCAATTTCTTTGGCTTTAAAATAGATTTGTTGTTTTACATAAACATATTTTATTGATTGGGTATTAAAATGGATTAAATTTTTACCGTTATCAACAAAATTAATAATTTGTTCTGATGTTATTTCATCTTCTTTATTATTTACTAGATAATCTAATAACTCCTTTGACTTGGGAGCTTTAGATTTGGTTAATATATCTATTAGAATTGTTTTGTTAATATAGTAATTACCCTTGTGTAGGATTTTCCCATCTATTTTTTTAATGTATTCTTTGGGACTATTAGATATTTCGCATTGAGAGAGAACGTCGTTTAGACAATAAGATTTTTTAAACATATGAATGTCGAATTTTTGTGAGGAAACTGATTTTGTTGCAGAGTTGGACATGAGGAACAGAGTATGTATAATATAAACAATTCAAATCTTTAAATTTAAATAACTCAATATTGAATTATTTGAATTTGATTAAATTTTTAAAAAATATATGTAATAAAATAATATTTGGGTTTTTCTGATGTGAAACCATCAAAAAATAACAGTGACAAGAGTGGGGTTCGAACCCACGAAGCATACGCATCAGAACTTAAGTCTGACCCCTTTGACCACTCGGGAATCCTGTCTGGTTTTTCCTAACTGATGTAACTCAGATGGAACTATTAACAATTTAGTAGTTCTAACGGGGCTTGAACCCGTGACCTCGGCGTTATAAGCACCGCGCTCTAACCGACTGAGCTATAGAACCTTGACCATAATCACTTGGAAATATTATTTGACCTTTTAAACGCGACATCAGGCGATAACCAAAAAGTTTTCTTTAAGGCCCAATATTAGAGATAAGTATACCGGAATCCAGTATAAAAATCCACAATATTGGAACAACCTAACCAATTACGTTAAAAGATAATATGTCTAGCTTATTCATTTAAGAATTAATTATAGCTTTATTTTCTTAGTCTATTGTTACATAGACAGAAACCTAAATGTGTCTTCAAAAGGACTTGAACCTTTATATTTCGAATGAAAACCATGAAATGTTTTACCTTAAACTATGAAGACTTGGTATTTTCTTAATCTATTTGTCATAGAAGAGAAACCTAATCAATTTTATAGTACCTTCTAAAGGATTTGCACCTTTATCACTACCATTGCCGCGGTGGCGCTCTACTATTGAGCTAAGAAGGCTAGAATAGTTTCCTATTCGTTTTTTCCTAATTTGGTTTGGAATAGAAATATAACAATTTGTTCTTAATCATTATATATCCCCAAAATGGAACTAGATTGTGACAGGTGCGAGATTCGAACTCGCGAAGCATACGCATTGGATCTTAAGACCAACCCCTTTGACCACTCGGGAAACCTGCCTCATCCCATCTCACAAGTTCGCGTGAGATAAGACTTTTGTGCTATTTAGTATTAAACTTTGCTTAAATAATTGTTTAATATAATTTGCTGTAACTAAATAATTAATTTATGATACCCATACTGGGAATCGAACCCAGATTACAAGCTTAGAAGGCTCGTGTACTATCCATTATACGATACGGGCTTTTGGGGGTTGCAAGCTACATTAATATTTAAAAAACCACTTAAATAATTAATTTGTTTGCTGTATGTAGCTTGAAAATAAATAGCTTTTCGATTCAAACTGTTCATAAATCAATTTTTTTTAACTATGTAATCCTTACCTATTCAAATAGTGAAATTCCCCTTTTCACTATACATATTATAGATAATATTTTTTTAAATGATTTTATGGGGTATTTATGTGCGTTTAACTATATAAGGAAATTTAATTACAGGTATGAACAATTCATTTAAAGGAATTTTACTACATGGGCACAATTTATATTGATCCGGAAATTAATCATCGGTTTCTGGTAAAAGACCGGTATCAACCCATGTGTTAATTGTAGAGTCGCAACGAATCGGGTCTGGTTCATGGGCTTTAATAAATGTTAACAAAGCCTCAGAAAAACAAGCTTTATTAACAATACCCAAGTCATACCAATACACCATTAACCAATGACGTATAATATCATCATCCAATTGATAAATTCGCTGAAGCAACTTGCACACAGTGGGCACATCCGGCTTGACCAGAAGTTGCTCGCGAAACTCTGATGAAATTTCAATTAATTCACTACGGTAAACCCTAAGACAAGATGAAAAATAACCAGGAACATCATCGCCCGAGTGAACACCATACACAAATAACTTTGAAACATCTTCAGTTAACTTTACCATACCTGCATCAACATAATACATTAATAGTTGATGTTGCAAGTCAACAGTATAAACATCACCAGCTGGGTCTATACAATTGTTAAGAATATACATGACTAACTTTTTGGACTTGTTTGGTGTACCCAACTGTAAATTTCCAAACAAAAAACTTGTGCAATCGGATATACATTTATGGAAAACATCGTTGGATACACCAAAATCAGATTCATTCGTTTGTCTAACTATTGGATGTGCACGTATAATTGTGTCCAATTCAAAATCATCGTCATCAGGTGTTTCAGGCGAATTGTCTGGGTTGGTTGGGTTGGTTGTGTTGGTTGGGTAAGGTGGACAAATACCATCTAAATCATCATTAAGACTGTTAAAACACATATACAACGGATCAAGTATAAGACAACTTTGACATAAAACTGCGTCGGGCAAAGTCATATTTCCACAATTATTACACTTAACTGGAGGTGTAGAAACCTGCGGTTCATTAGTTTGCCTTTGAATTTTCCCCCTAGTATTATTGTTGGTGTTAACCTGATTTATTGGAGGAAAAGGAGGAAACATGGGAGGAAAAGCATAGGCACGAGTACTAGACTCAGAGATATCAGCCGAAAAGGCAGAAGGGGTCTTTCGCATAGAAGCAGGAAGATAATAAAAAACTTTTTACAAGGTTAGTTTCCTTGGCTTTCCCTATTTGAAAAGCAAATTTATTATCTAAAGGCACCTATATACTTTATATTTTTCAATTTTTTAATTTTTATAAACCTGGACTTTTCTTTTCCATGCAAATTGGAAAAACATGTACGTTATCAAAATATATTAGTATAAATTTGATAATGGTCACCAACAATAATAATTAATTAAAAATATTATATGGAAAAATACATTGGTTAATTATTAGTACAAAACATAATGTTTTTTTGATTTTAAACTTCAATATCTTTATTAATTATTTTCTTAACTTTACCATTAAAAAAAGTTCCATATAATTCACCTTTTTTATTGTTTTGGATAGCAAACACATTAATTCCTTCCAGTATATATTTCTTTTGTCCAATTGTTATAGTAGTTTCAACAAAATCAACTTGTTCTTCATCTTGTTGTGGTTTATTGTATTTGTGGGATTTTAATTGACCATTACCATCGTCTGAATCTGAATCCGAGTCCGAAGATTCAGTAAAGTCCGATTCAGAACTTGAACTTTTATTATTTTCGTTTTGGTTATTATTTTTAACTTGTTCAAGTAAATTTTGCGTTACTTGAGATTTATCAAGTCCATCCCATGTTCCTAAAACCATGTCTTTGTTATTATAACTAAGAGTGTTTAACTCGCTATAATATTTTTTCATTCCCTTATTATTAAATACAACAGTCTTTTTAATACGTTCCAATGAATCTTTTCCATTAGTTTTAATGTTTCCAGGTACTTTAGGGTTGTTTGATAAATTTTCCAAATTACCTAAACTTCTTGTTAGTATTTTATCAAAAACTTCGGTTTTTTCTTTTTTAATTATTTTGTTGGTATTGTTATCAAGTACATTAGCGTGTGTACCATTTAATGATGTTATACAATAAGAGTGGTTTTCTGGTTTGGTGTTATTAAAATTAACGTATTCTATTAATTTAAAAAGTCCGTTTGGACCACTGTTTAATATTTTTACTTGTTCTTCTAATGTTAAGTGACAAATTGATTCGGAACCTAAATTATTTATTACAAAATAATTAGTTGTATTTGTTGTGTTGTTTGTATTATTTATTGTATTGTTATTAACAATATTTTGATTATTATTTTTTAATTTAAGAATAGTATTTTCTTCAATAAGTTCTTTTACTTTTTCAGCTAGTGGTTTTTGATTTATTAGTTTACATTTTTGCTCATGTGCCCATTTGGATTGTCTACTGTTACATTTTTTTTCACAGTAACTACATATGTACTTAATTTTATTGTCATCTTCAATTTGTTTATTTACATGTTTTTTCTTGTGTTTATGGAGTCCACTATTTGTTTGGTATTCAGAACCACAAATATTACAAACATATTTTTTTTCCATTATAGTTTTAACAAATATTTCTCTAAATATATTAACGTATTACTGTGTCAATCAAATTATGGAAATTTTTACAGTTTTTAATTAAAAATACAAGTAAATGGTTATACATTAAAAATAAAGTATTTAAATTAAATAACATTTTTTTACATTTAAATATCATCTTCCAAAAACGTAAAATTAACTGGAAATACCGTCAAAAAATTTATAAAATGTCAAAAAATGTCCACCAAAATATAGTCCCGCGCGCGCGAGACTTTAAATTTACGGAAATCTTTTGGAACACATTAATTATTTGACATTATTTATGTTTATATGTATTATCTTATTAAAATAGTATTAATAATTTATGTTATATATTATTTTAGTTGTATAATACGTAAAAAATAAAACCATTAAATGTCAATTACATATATTTGACAGATTTCCAGGTAGTTTTTACGCTTATGGATGATGAAAATATAATGAATATTTAATTTGCTTATAATAATTATATTTATTTTTAATGTATAATACACGATAGGTAAATATTATTAATAAATAATATTTTTTGGAAATTTTTATTGACAAAAGTTTGGTGTTTTTATTTTTGATAAAATTTTTATAATTCAATTTCATCATTTTTATTTTTGTTATTTTTTTCCTGTAAATCTTGTAGTTTTAAAGATAGTTCATTATATTTAACAAGTAATGGTTTTTTAAATAATAGTTTGCATGTTTTTTCGTGTCGCCATCTACTTTGGTAGTAATCAAAATGTTTATTACAGTATTCACATGTATAGACTTTGTTTTCTTTACATACAGCTAAGATATTTTTATTGTGATATTTGTTGTTGTGTTTCCATAATCCAGACTCAGTGCTATATGTTTTATTGCATTTTTCGCAAGTAAAAGTTTTGCAATTTATGTTTTGATTCTGATTAATGATTGCTTCATTTTGATTCTGATTAATGATTGCTTCATTTTGATTCTGATTAATGATTGCTTCATTTTGATTCTGATTAATGATTGC
>JACCDX011659272.1_pt1 | contig 12915 bp, 10 predicted proteins | sample 7449681 | NCBI WGS metagenome assembly JACCDX01 (sample SAMN15323450, study PRJNA562643) | freshwater metagenome | isolation source: river surface water | place: USA:Blue River Watershed | collected 2017-08-18
ATCAAGCGAATGAATTAAATATGATAGTTATCGTTTCTCTTTTTTATCGTTCACAAGTCGCACAATTTAAAAGTTACGATAATGTTTTAAAAGCGACAACTAACTTATTAGAATGGTTAAGTTGTCATAATTATACTAATGTTATTATAGAACCAGCAAATGAATGTGAATTTTCTGAATTTTCAAGTGTTGGTTTAGGATGTAAACAAAATATTCCTAAATTAATTAATTTAGCTAAAAGTTATGGATTTCCTGCTGGCAACAGTTTAAAAGGAGGTAAAGTACCTCCCTCGAGTATAATTGACTCTAGTTCTGTAATTTTAATTCATGGTAATAGCCTAAATTCTAATTCCGAATATAAAACATTAATCAATGGTGTAAAAAAATCAAGTAAATATCGCGGTCAACCAATTGTTATAAATGAAGCTGGAACTAAATCTAGTTATTTAGATTATTGTATTTCACAAGGAGTTGGTTGGGGATATTATGATCAAGGTAAGAATAATTATCAAGATGGATATCAATCACCTCCGATTAATTGGGAGATCAATACTTCGTCAAAGAAGTCATTTTTTAATATTGTATCAAAATATTTAAATTAGTTGATTAAATTTTTATTACAATATTTTTATACTAATAATAGTATAAAAGAACTGAAAATAAAAAGTTTCCATCTACTTTATCTAAATTATAGATAAAACACTTATTAATTTTTATTTCTCTTATAAATTAATTTATAAGATATATCATTTGTTTTATTTCTTACTATAATTAAATTTCTTAGGCATCTATTTTGTAAAGTTCTTTTAAGTAACTCATTTTTTATATTTTCTAAATCATTTGGATTATCAATTAGACAAAAATATTCTGTGTTTTTATCATATACTTTTGTACCAGACAAGATTTTTAAATCTTGATATAATGTCAAATTATCTACAGTAATAATATCTTGATTTTTTAAAAAATCGATATTTTCTCCTGTAAAATAGTGATTTCTAAATTGTAAAATTTCTACCACCATTTCTTTATCATCTACTTTTCTACCATTAAATTCACATATAATTTCTCGACATTTTTTATAAGAACTAGCCTCTACAAATATATTGTCGCTACAATTTTCTGAACCTATATAAGTACAATCTCCATCCACAGTTTGAAATAAATCAATTATATCATCACTTGTTATACCTAATTCTAAATTAGAAACTCTTAACCTATTAAAAATAACTATATTTTCAATATTAAAGATATAATAATTAAATTTATCTCTTATTCCATATATTTGTTTATAAAGATGGCTAGAAAATAATTGATTATTTGAAAAATTTGTTACTTTTTCACCATTTTGGTTAATTAAATTAATATTATCATTATGGATAATATATTGAATAGTTTCAGGAATATAAACACCACAAAAATTCCAATATCCATGATAATTTTTATATTGATAAATATTCTTATCAAATTCATTTTTAAAGGTAAATTTTTTTTGATACTCTTGATTATTTAATTTCAGTCTATTGAGCTTTATTTTAAGATTAATCGAAATATTATTAAATAATTTAGAACCATCTTTATATATTAAGTTTGTTTGATCATTATCAAGAATACAATGAATATTATTTGGAACATAGACATCTAATTCCGAATTATACCAATAATTATAGGATAATATAAATTCATTTTCTTTATCTTTACTATAAATGAATTGACCATCTCTCTCGATAGTAAAAGTTTGTAAATATTTTTTACGAGAAAAATTAACATTACTAAAATTATTTCTAATTTTTAATATTTTTCCAAATTTATTAATTTTACTTCTACAATTTATATCATATATACTTTCTATTTTATTTGGAACTATAATAGATACCTTTGAACAGAACCAATGATTTTTAGGTATGACGAGTTGTGTAGGTGTGATAATATCAAGAGTATTTGTTCTTGCTATATCTACTTCATTTTTCTTTAAAATTTCTTGTAAAAGTTCTTCTGTTAGTCTATAATTAAATAGAATAAAACTGTTGTTAAAAGTATTATTACAATACTTTTGAATAGCTAATAATAAAAATTGAATAGTATCTTGATTAAAAGATTCTAAACAACTTCTATTATAGCAATTATGAGAAATCCAACGAAAAAGCAAATTAGATTTAATTCTATCTATCATTTTATTTTCACTACGTACACATAATTTTTTAAGTGCAAAACTGATTACTTTCAATTCATCATTATCGTGAATATAATCAATTTCATTAAAATCAAAGTCGAGATAATAATATATATTCTTTAATCGATGACTTTGTGTAGTTTCAAAAAATTTTACAAATTCCAGAAGTTCGGTAAGAGGTTGATCATTAATATGAATTAAATTATCTGTCGAACTTTCATTTGCGGCGTTTTCACAATTTATATGATAAAAAACACAATAATCTTTTTTTGTATTCCAAATGTCTTCTTTAACTTCTTTCTCTTTATTCTCTTTATTACACTCCATAGTATTTAAAAATTGTTGATTTTTAAATTAAATATTCAATTTTTTTAATTATTTTGTGGAGGTGTAAATCCAGTTCTAAAAAGTTCCACAAATGACTGTTTAGTATTATGACAAAAATCTCCAAAAGCACTCAAATTTGAATTTGAAGTTTCTATTTCATTGATTAAAGTTACCTGTACATCTTTCCAATTTAAACCATATAAAAATCGACTTTCTAATTTTTCTTTAAAGATATTCCAATCTACAAATTTCTCAGTTCCTAACATTTCATAATAATTAATAATGAGGTTTTTATACAAACGCATGAGATCATAAATTTGAATAATATATTCTGTAAACTCTTTATAATATAAACCCTCAGTACCACCCAAAAAATCTATCATTACTGGTGTAATTTTAATAACTGGTGCTGTTAAGAGACTCGTAAGTGGATTATCCATTAAATAACCATAATCAATATGAAAAAGTTGACCTTTTTTATTAATCATAATATTATCAAGATGACGATCTCCTAAACCTAATATATATGATATACAGCATGATATAGCCAAACTCTGCATAAATCTTCTTTTTGTAGTATCAACCATTTCCTTCAAATTATTATCTAAAATATAATTTTGCAATGTTAAACCACGATTGTCTACCATACGTAATGTTAAACTGTCTTCGACAAATTCAATAATACCTAGTTCAGATGTTAATACAATAATTTGATAAGCAGGTATTTTATCAAACATTTTAATACGTTTACGTAAAGCTTGATGATATAAACGATCCTGTAATAATTTAATTAAACATGCTACAATACATTCTTTACGTAATTGAGTATCTTTTTTGATAATAAATTTAACATTTCTACTAATTTCATTTTTCGTGATAATAGCAAATACTAGAAGAGGTGATGTATTACTTTTTAAAACTTCGATTTTAGTAATTTTACTAATTTTATAACTTAAATCTAAAGGATATGAAATTGGATCACTTAAAGTGACCTCTAGATTACTATAATTTTTATATAAATAATTAAAAAATGTAATCATAGTTTGAATGTTTTTTTGTATATCGATACTTTTTTGATGAATATAAGATTTAATAAACTTAATAAAATTTATAATACCAATCGAATTATGTGGAACTGTTTCAAGATATTTTAATTCAAGTGTTAAATTTTCAATTTTTACGGGATGATCAAATATAGTATCAAATATTTTAATCATAAAATGAAAATTTATTCGATCTTCTTTTACACTACATATGATACAAAAGATAGAACAAAGTAAAGGAGTGACATATTTAATTTTGTCAATTAATTCATTTCGTGAATTTGTTTGATATTCAATAGCATTAATATGTTTTAAAATTACAGTAATCAAATTTTGTAAATCTTTGCTATACCATAATAAACGTTTTTTATTTTCGAGTATAGATATAAATTTTAATAGTTCGAGAAAATCTAAAAAATCATATCCTATATTACATTTACGTGAACACATGGCTTTACGACATGATATAACTTTGGTTCTTTCGCTTATTAAAACAAAAATTTCTTTGAGAATTTTATTTTCTTCTTTCTCATAAAAAAGTTGTAAACCACTTTTAATAATCATTAAAATATTATGTCCTACAAATAATTCTTTAGAAAGCCAAACAATATTTTTTTGCCAACTGGTAAAAATACTATGTGGATCTAGATATTGTATTTCGCGAAATTTTGAAAGTTGATGAATTCCAGCATTATACCAATTATTTGAAAGAAATAATATGGTATTGAGAGATTCAAAATCAAGATATTCACATATACGAATCAGGTTAGTAATTTTATTAAGTCTGTCGATTTTATTGTAACATTCTTGACATACTAGATCATCATTTCCACTAATAAACCATTTAACAGTATTACTAATAGTTTGTGTAAAAGTATTATCTTCTTTTGGTCGAGTTATAAAATTATTTGGTATTTTAATTTTTTTATGACAACAAGTATCACAAAATACTCTTCCACATGCACGACAATGATGTTTACGCACGAAGAATCCAAATGATATAGCACATAATTGACATTTTAAAATAATTTTTGAATCTATCCATTTACCATTACTTTTAGGATAAATGGTATTTAATTTTGTTTGTATATAATCTTTTTCTGGTGGAGTAGTGCCAAAATCTTTTTTATGATCAATAATAATCGAGCAACTGAGATCATCTAATAATTCTAGGTCTTCGTATGTATCAAGAACATTTTTATTAATATTTATAGGTCGTGATCTGCTCATTTATATAAGTAAATATTTTAACTTTAATTTGATTTTTTATAATTTTTAAATTGTTTTTATGAATATTTTAATTCGGTAATTTAATACCTCCTTTTTCTAATATCATATTTAACCATGGAGTTACTCTTAATTTATTATTATTGACTTCTTGAATTAATTCATTTTGTTCTATTAACCGAACGTCAGATACCTCATTTTTATTTAGATTTTTCTTAATTTCATGAATATTAAAATCAAATTTACTCAATAAAATATAATCTAGTTCAAATTCTTCAAACATATGGCCTGATTCCGCACGATATAACATTTTTTGGTACAAAGAATAATTTTCTATTTCAGTATTTAATCCGAGTTCTTCTTTCATTCTTCGTATCGCAGCTAATTTAATACCCATATTTTCGACTTCATTAATTTCTCTTTCATTATAAAGTGGATGCGAACAACATGTGTTCGACCATAAACCTGGAAAAGTAATTTTTTTATCAGATCTTTGTTGTAGGAGTAATTCGTTTTTTTGATTAAATAAAAATACCGAAAATGCTCGATGTGGATATTTATTCTGCATAATTTTTAAATGAGCATCAATTTTAGCAACCGAACCAACAACCTGATCATTTGTATTAACTAAAATTAACTTTTCTTCAAAAGATGCTGTTTGTGAAGGATCAAATTTTTGAAACATTTTATGTAAATTTCTTCTAAAAACTCTATTTAACATTTTAATTTATAAGTTATTTTTATAAATTATAAATTAATATTTAGTTAAATAAATGAATATTTTTAAAATTTTAATAATTATTATTATTACCTTTTTATATATTTTCTGCAATTTTTATATATTTTATTTATTTTATAAAAAATTAAAATGTTACAAAAAAAGTTTTGTAACCTGTAATTATAATGGAGGTCTTGGCAACCAATTTTTCCAGATATATACAACTATTTCTTATAGCATAGATAATAATAAAAATCCTATTTTTCAATATAAAAATACAACTGGTTATAGATCTACTTACTGGGATTCTGTTTTTAAAAACTTAAATATACGAGATATAAATTGTATTAAATGGGAAAATATTAAAGAAAATAGTTCAGGAACATATAATATTGATAATCAAATAAAAAATAAAAATATTATGTTTAATGGATATTTTCAATCAAAACACAACTTTATAAAAAATATGAAAAAAATTAATGATATTATTGGTATAGATAAAATAAAATTACAGACAAAAGAAAAATATAAAAATTTGTTTAATAATAATGATAAAATAATTGCAATCCATTTTAGAATTGGAGATTATAAAAAATTATCAGATGAATTTAATATATTAAATGACGAATATTATATAAATGCTTTAAAAAATATTGATATTAAAAACAAAAAAATTTTTGTATTTTGTGAAAAAGAAGATATTGAAACAGTAAAAAATAGATTGAAAAATATATTAAAAGACGATAAAAAATTTATTATAATTTCAAATAACGAGGTAGATGATATATTTTTAATAAGTTTATGTGACTATATTATTATAGCGAATAGTACTTTTAGTTTTTGGGGAGCTGTGTTTGCAAATCATAAAAATGTGTATTTACCTATATTTAATTGGTTTGGTGATAAAAAAAATACAGAAGATAGATTTTGTTTGGAAGGTTGGAAAATAATAAACTGAAATTTTTGGTTAAGAGTAAAATATTTTTCAATAAATTTATTTATTATAAAAAATGTTCTTATATTTTTAATTATTTTAATTGTTATAGTTATTCTTATTACAGCCCGTATAAAACGGAATATTACGATAAAGTAGTTAAAGATAGTAAAGTCCGTTTATTTTTACCGGGTGTGACACACTAAGATATTAATACACTAAAAATTATTTATATTTTATGAAATATAAATTAAACTATTTAAAACCAAATTCTATTAATGTTTTTATTCTATTAATATATGTGTGATTATCTCTGACAAATATCATTACTTTTTTAAGATCTTGATAATAATTATTATAATCAGTTTTATCTAAATATTCCATTGATTTTTTTAATAATTTTTCTATATCTTTATCATATATTATTAAATAATCTTTAAAAATATTTGCAACACCTTTATTATTTGTAATTGGTAATGCACCATAACTTATATTTTTAAATATACGACATGGAATATAAAATTCTGTTTCAGATTTACAATGTCCTTCTCCTTGGATTGATGGTGCTATATATGTTTCCCTTATTTTTTTGACATGTTCATCTTCGTCTTTAATGTTTTCAACTCTATATTTTAAACCTAATTTTTCACAAATATTTTTTGTTTTATTCATTATTTGATAATTTTTTTCCCAGATAGTTCCGCAAAATAGAAATCCATTATTTTTATCAAAACATTTTTTGGATACTTTATTTATATTTTTATCAATATCTTCGGGAAAAATATTAGTGGCCCATGGAAGATGTAGAGAATTATCATTATTATCAATCCATTGAGTTTTACTTTCATTCAAAAAATTTATATTCGTATTTTTTTCTGGTATAAACCGAAATTCAACATATTTTACTGCTTTTTTATTTTTAAGTAAATCATTATACTTAATAATTTCTTTTTTAGTAACATAATTTTCTTTGTTATAATGTAAAATATAATAAATATTATTTTGAACTGGTAAATTAGTATCAGTATTATAATGTGGACTTGAAAATATCAAATAATTATCCTTATTATTATAAATATTTTCATCATCTATCCATTTAACTTCGATATTATTTCCTTTATTTTTTAAATATTTTTGCAAATATAAAAATGTTCTATTTATAGCATCATGAATATAACGATGTGTATGACCATTATTTTTTAGCCCATGTACTACAAATACATTTATATTTTTTTCTTTAACAAATTTTTCTATAAAAACTAGATTATTATTTATATAATATTCTTTTTTATTTTTTATAATTTTTTTACATTTTTTTGTTATTAAGTAACAAATTAATACTATAAATAATACTATTAAAAAAATTATTAACCAAAGCATTTTTTATTTTTAATTATAAATTAAAAAATTTAATTTAATTTTATAATACTACTAAATTATATAATGATATAATGATTTTGATAAAAATTTATAAATTTTTACAATCATTTGTAGTAATTTTTTAAAAAAAATTGATTATTCAATAATTCTCTAAAAGAATTACGTAAAAAATTGTTGTTTTCATAATAGATAATAGCATTGTATTCTACTAGTGAGTTTTTATTTTTTAAATTGTTATTCTTTACAGTTGTAAAGAATTTCAAAATAAAAGTATCTTTATTAGTTTCTAACTCAATATTAATATTATTTGACCAAATATTTTCATAATTACCTGAAATAATATTTTTTAAGAAAATTTCAAAATTTTCTAAATTATCTATTTTGATGTTAAATATTACATTTTCATTTATAATAATTTTTAAAGAATGATTATTTGTAATAGTCATATAAAGATTTTTAATAGTTTGAACAATCATATTGATTAAATTTTATAATTTTTTAAATTATAAAAATCAGTTTGAAAAAAATTAAGAATCGTCATCTTCATCATCTTCATCATCTTCATCATCTTCATCATCTTCATCTTCATCATCATCTTCATCATCTTCATCATCTTCCTCATCTTCATCATCATCTTCATCATCTTCATCATCTTCATCTTCATCATCTTCATCATCTTCATCTTCATCATCATCATCATCATCATCATCTTCTTCATCTTCTTCATCTATTTTTTTATCTTCTTTAATATTTTCTTCTTCATCACTCTCATCTAAATCTTCTATTACTTCTAGATTATTTTCTTTATTTTTATCATTTTCATTTTTTGATACTGCTTTAGTATTTTTATATTCAATATATTCTTCATCAATTATAGTTTCTACTGGATACGAAGCATGAATTTCAAATTTTCTAACATACTCTTGAACATCAACATCAAAATGTTGACAAATCATTTGTCGTACAGTGTATGTATCTTGATCATATCCTAAATCTTTATAAAAAAATGAAATTAAATCAAATCTAAATACACCCAAACGTATATTTTCAATAGTAAATAATCTTTTACTCATTTCATAACTGAGTATATTATTACTTCGATCAATTGTTTCAATAGTTTTACCATCTTCAGCTAAACGAATTTTATATAAACAATTAATTTCTTTATAATTTTTCATAACTCTATGAAAAAGATTATAAGTATATTTTTTATGGATATAAAAATCCATTAGTTTAATTGAAGAAACCATAAATTTTTCTAGTATTTTTGATGATTTTTCATAAGATATACTTTCTTTTTCCGAAACTAGTATTCCACCTTTAAAAACATGAAATTTTTCTTTATCTGTAGCATTGTAAATATATTTTTTGATAAAAATATGTAAATCTTCAAAAGATATTTCATTTCTAATTAATAATTCATGTGATAAAAAATCAAGTGAATCATAAATACATTTCATATTAATACGGCACCATGGACATAAACAATCACCATTATCATCTTTATCTACATCATGCACATAGTTTAATAAATCTTTACTCCAATCTTTCATTAAATGATTAATTATATATATAATTTATAATCTATAAATTATATATTTAAAATTAACTTAATTTAGTAAACTTATAATAAGTTTAAACTTATTAAAAATTAAATAAAAAAAAGTTTATTATGTTTAATAAAATGACACAAATTGTTTTAGTTACAGGTGGTTCAGGTCTAATTGGAAATGCAATTCAAAATTGTATTTCGGTACAGAAATCAGATGTTGAAAAAGTTGAAAAATATATTTTCCTAAGTTCTCAAGATGGAGATTTACGCAAATATAGCGAGGCTAAAAATATATTTGAAAAATATCAACCAACTTATGTTATTCATTTGGCGGCACGAGTAGGTGGTCTATATGCTAATATGAATTATCCAGTTGAATTCTATCGTGATAATATTTTAATGAATGATAATATTATGCAATTATGTCACGAATTTAAAGTTAAAAAGTTGATAAGTTGTTTATCAACTTGCATTTTTCCTGATAAAACGAGCTATCCAATAGATGAAACAATGATTCATAACGGTCCTCCACATGAAAGTAATGCATCTTATGCTTATGCTAAACGGATGATTGATATTATGAATCATTCTTATAACAAAGAATATGGATGTAATTTTACATCAATAGTTCCAACTAATATATATGGTCCTCATGATAATTTTGATTTAGAAAATTCCCATGTTATTCCAGGATTAATACATAAAGCCTATTTAGCAAAAAAGAAAGGAGAAAATTTTGTAATAGCAGGTTCTGGTAAACCACTTCGTCAATTTATTTATAGTAAAGATTTGGCAGAACTCATTATTTATGTTATGAAGAATTACCATTCTATAGAACCAATTATTTTATCAGTTGATGAAGATTCTGAAGTTTCTATTCAAGATATAGTTTATATAATTGCTGAATTTTTTGAAATTGAAAATGATCAAATTATTTTTGATACTAGTAAAGCAGATGGTCAATATAAAAAGACTGCTTCAAATAAAAAATTACGAGAATTACTACCGAACTATCAATTTACGGATTTAAAAAAAGGAATTTTTGAAACATGTCAATGGTTTATAAACATGGTTTCTCCCCCGTGCGACGATCTTGTTTAAATGTATTTGTAACAGGGTTTCGCCCCCGGCGCGACGGATTTTTGTAAAATTAAATTTTTTTACACTTTAAATAAAAAATTATTACTTCAAACTGAAAAAAATGATATTAATGATTTAGATATTAAAATATTATTTAATCAATATATTAAAATTTCTGAGTTTTCAGAATCTGAAAAGTATAATATATACTTTGATTATAATTGTGATATACCTATTAAAATCTTATTTAAGGATTTAAAAATATAAATTATATGGTATATGAAAGAGATGTTGGCAATGGAAAATTTTTAGAAATTGTTGAAAAATTATGTAGAATATAAATTTACATTTAATATTTTTATTAACTATAATCATCTTAAGAAAAATATTTTTAATATTTTACAAAAGTCCGTCGTGCGGGGGCGAAATCCTGCTTAAAAATATTTTACAAAAGTCCATCGTGTGGAGGGGAAACCCTGATTAAAAATATTTTACAAAAGTCCGTCGTGCGGGGAGAAACCCTGCAGCTTAACATCGATCACATTCATTTGGAAACTTGATTAACATTTCATCAATTGCATCCTCTTCTGTTTGTCCAATAAAATTATTAATATTTGGGAAAATATATTTTAACCTTTCTAATTCTTGTAAAGATTCTTGTTTGATCTTTTCATATTTTTCTTTAATAGTATTATAATGATTTAATTCTGATTCTAAATAACTTTTAACAGAACCATAAATTAATTGTCTTGAATAATCAGTATTTCCAAAACATACTCCTAAAACTATTTCTTCGATATCAAATAAACAACAAGGTTTTATAGATACTTCAATTAAATCGAAACTATTTTCTTTTAAAACATTATTCATTTGTTCAGTAATCTCGATCTCGTCTATTTCAGTATTATAATATAAATTCTCTAAATTAAAAATAGTTACTAAATCTTCTAAAGTAAATAAATAACCATAATATAAATTATACATAATTTATATTTGTAATTTTTTAGATTTTAAATTAGTTTTTAATAATCACATTATCATAACTATTTTGACAATTATTACATAATGGATACCAAACACAATTAAAAATTTCATAATTTATTACTTTAGTTTTTACAATTCTATTAATTAAATAGAGATTATCTAAATCTTTTTTAAAATATATTTTATTACAATGATAACAAACAATACTTTCTATTTTTTCAATATTTTTAAAGGAATCATTGTCATAAAAATATTCAATGTTTTTATAATCACTATCTTTTTTTTTATTAATCATTTTCTTAATGTATTTTTTTTATAATTAAAAATTTTATATTTTTAAATAAATGAAAAATATAAAATTTTATATAATTTGTATTTCTATAATAATTATAGGTATTATTATATTTTCTATATTGATAGGTTTACTTTTAAAAACAAAAAAAAGTATTTCTAAAACAGAAACACCAATATTACCAAGGACTCTTTCTCCTGTAGTACCTAAAACAGAAACACCTATAATACATAAAACAGAAACACCAGTAATTCCAAAGACACCTTCTCCTGAAAATCCTACTACAAAAAGTCCTGTTTCTTATTTTCCAAATGATATTGGTGTAATTACCTTAGATAAACTACCAACTGTTGAATGTAATCCTGTAAAAAATAATTGTGATAATGGTTTTAATTGTAATAGTCCAATTACTCCTGTAAAGTTTTGGTTAAATAATATTTATTCTGAAAATGCCAATGCAAAAATTCACGGTAATATTACATCAACATGGGAAAAAAAAAGTTATAATATTAAATTTGATAAAAAAATTAGTTTAATTGATTATATACCAAAATCAAAAAATTATATTTTATATTCTCCATATTATGAATATAATAAATATCAAGATGCTTTAAGTTATTATTTAAGTAATAGTATAAATTTTCCAGCTCCTAAATGTTATCCTGTATTTTTATGGATAAATAAAAATGGACCTGAAAAAACAGCTCAAGATTGGATTAATTATAATAATCAAACAACATTAGAAAGACAAATATGTAATGGTAAAACAATTTCCGGAGGTGACAAACCATTCCGTGGATTTTATTGGTTGTTAAATAAAGTAGATGAACATCTGTTAAATCTAAAAGATACTGATTATTTAATACAATTTGATAGAGGTTCATGTTGTAAAGATGTTGATGGATTAATTAAAGATTTTAGTCCTTTTGGTTTTAATATGTATAAAGAGTCCTATCATCTTGGAGCATCACGTCCTATTATTGAGTTTGCTGGTAAAAATGTTAAAGAAGATGCTGGAATAATATTAACAAAATTTGTTGAAAATTTATTTTCAAATACACAAGAACCTTTAGAACAGGCACTAAATATGATAGATTTTGAATCATGGGCTAAATATTTTATTTTATCTGAGTTATTTAATAGTGTTGATGCATATTTTTATAGTAGTAATATGTCATTTCGATATGATAAAAATAGTAATTCTTATA
>JACCDX010346687.1_pt1 | contig 12914 bp, 8 predicted proteins | sample 7449681 | NCBI WGS metagenome assembly JACCDX01 (sample SAMN15323450, study PRJNA562643) | freshwater metagenome | isolation source: river surface water | place: USA:Blue River Watershed | collected 2017-08-18
ATTTGTGGTGCTAGCAGTTGGAGTTCCTACATATCCAGGTGATGATGGATGTAATGCATTTCCTCTTGATGCGGTCAATCCACCTGAGATGGTGTCATAAACAACAACTGTTGCCTCAATATAATTTGAACTATCAACTGCCATTATAATAGACTGACCAGGACTATATCCCAATCCTGCTTCTATCGAAATACTATAAATACCACCAACCAATTGATAATCGATGGATCCGTTGTATATAGTTCTGTATTTATCACCGTTTATACCGGATGTCCCTGATGTTCCATCAACTCCAGAAGTTCCTGACGTTCCATCAATTCCTGAAGTTCCTGAAGTTCCTGAAGTTCCTGAAGTCCCATCAATTCCTGAAGTCCCTGATGTTCCATCAACCCCAGAAGTTCCTGATGTTCCTGATGTACCGTTTGTTCCAGCAGGACCAGTAGCACCAGTAGCACCAGTAGCACCAGTAACTCCACCACCGAAATCATAGTTAGAGAGTCTTTTTCCTATATACTGATAAGCGATTGCTCTAGGTCCACAAGTATTTGAACTCCTCATATATGCTAATTTATCACCAGCTGCTTCCAATCCAGAAGAAAGAAAAGTAAATCCCAATCCACTTTGTGTTGAATCTTTTGGTGTTTTGTATATGTCAAATCTAATAAGACCGGAATAATAATCTACATCATACCCAGCACTCGCATACGGTATCACTGTTGAACCATCTTGTGAAAACATTTGAAATATGTAACCGTTTGATGGTTTTCCGTTTGAATCTGTTATGTCAGTCGGGCTTATAAGAGACTTTACCCATTGTGTAGAAGGTAAGAAACCACTAGATCCCCATGTAGGATTACCTTCGTCCAAAAACCAAGTTTGATAGTTAGTGTTACTTAACGGATATAGAAATGCTGGATTTCCAGATGTTCCAATCTTTTTTAGAATTGTTGGGTTGGCCGCCACTATAGCATCTGCCGCACCAGTCGTTGCGAAAGGCACTGACTCCATCCAAACTTCATTCGATATAACATTGTGGGCACTTTTGTAAAGTTCGTTTCCTGGCAATTGTGCATCTTCTGAAAAGAATTTACCAAGTGCATGGAAAAAACCGGCTTTTCTTTGACTATCTGAATTTTGATTAGGCATATTATTAAAAATTTATTTTAAATTAACTATGTTATATATTAAATTTTCAACTCATAAAATAAATAATGTGTGTATATGTAAAAAAAATAAGGCCATTTTTAATGGCCTCATTTTTTATTTAAAAAAATTTTACAATTTAATTCAAAGAATTGTTGAATATTGATCTAATTCCATAGAAAAGACTTTCAAACTGCTCTTTAGTACAAGCAATATTGTGATAGACATCTCCCATTTTAATGGAAAGAACATATATGTCTTTTCCAGTATTGTTGTCTACAAATGTTTTAGTTAGTTTTACATCTACCATTTTAAGTAATTTATTTTTTTATTATATATTATTTTTTTTAAACAGGAAATGATAGATTTATATCCGTCATCCAAAGTTGTTTTCCTCTTGTGTCGTTCTTATAACCAATGAAAAGCCAAACTTTTTTACAATCTATAGTCGATCCCCATTGACCAAGACTCCATCTCAATTGTTTTGTAGTTGATGTACCATTAAAATTGAATGTAGGTTCAAGTATTCTAGAACCCCAAGTTATAGAACTTCCTGATATATAAGCAAATTTATCTGGTTTACTATTTGCAGTTGTACTATCAACCCCAATCAATATAACCAAAGATGGAGATGGGTTTAAAGTATATGTTCCATTTGAGTTATATGCTCTTTCTAAATCTAACTCCACAAAGTTTGAATTGAATGTGAAAAGTGCATTTGTGAAAGTAGAAGTCGCGTTAACATCTTTAGAATATGATGTAACATGCCATCTAAAATCAGTAAATGTTGTAGTTGTGTATCCACCACCACCCGCTCCAGCGTCTGTAGTACTCAATCCTAATGATGTATATATATTAAACGATTTTGTCGATGCAACCACAGAAGAATAGTCGACTGTTGCAGTCTTATTCACCAATGGGAAATATTGTGTAAAGTTTGTCTGTGGATATATAACTCTTCCAAAAATATACTGAAGTTCGTCAGTTGCAGTATTAAGAGAAACCAATGAACTAAAAGTTGCAGTTCCTAATTGTGATCCAGATGAAGGATGTACACCTTTATTCGATGTATTTGATAGACCCGAGAAAGAAAGTCTTCCATTCTCACTATCCAATGGATTGTTGTTATATGAAACTGCATCAGTTATATCCGTATCAAAAAGCATATTTTTAGTCGAAGTGGTATAAGTATTTGCCAAACCAAGATCGTATATTTTTGATTGTATATATGATAATTTAGAATTGTCTAAAGTGTTCGTAACTGATGTTGTTGAAAGATCCGCAAAGTCAGGTATGTATTGACCTGTACTATTTACAGTACCCGTTCTGGAGAAAGTAAGACCCGATTTGTTCCAACTATAGGTCCATCCAGTTATTTGTGTACCTATCGATGATTTTGAACCGTCTGCATATCCATCGAATGTCCCTGATATCGCCATATAATACGCATTTATATCAATCTGTTTTGTATCAGGAATAGTTAAATCATTTAAAAGGTTTATTCCAGAAACCGTGAATCCAAATGTAGAACCAATATCATAAAATGCAACACCAGAATAGTAAACATTAGTTGGTGTCTTTTCATCAAACACTACATTTCCAATAGAAGAACTTGAGGTTTGAGAATCTTCTCCAAGATCAACATCATAAAATAAAGGAGATGTTGATGAGAAAGAATATATTCCAGTCGTAGGTAACCCAACATTATTATAACCAGGTCCAGAACCATTATTATGCTCTATTTTCCAACTGAATCTTCCACCATAAGGTAGTATTGTAGCAACATCTATTGTTCCTACAGCTTTTGCTTTCCATCTGTCGTTATCTGTTGTCCAAGAACTTATTGTCAAAGTAAGACCTGTTGGTGCACTTGTATAAACATAGTTTCCATTTATATTTGTAGCAACTATAGATCTTAAAACTGTAGTTCCATCCCCTGCATATAAAGTAAAAGTCATCGAAGTGTTTTGTGTTGGGAATGAAAAGTATGAATTACCTGTAGTAAAAGCAGTAAACAAACTATTGTAAACTCTAACAGGACGTGTGGTTGATGATGTGAAGTCATTTCCTATATTCCATGTACCAATACTATATTCACCATCTGCTACACCTGTTATTGTATTTACCGTAGGACTCATTACATATCTATTGTAATCACCTGTTCCTAAAGTAGGTGAGAAATAACTTACATAATTTGGTGCTGGAATCCAAACCATTATCGACCCTGCAGTAACCGGATCATCTTCTGTTACAAGAACACCTGTTGCTGTTGCACCATTTGTAGGGTGTACAACTACCGTGTTTCCTCTAAATATTATGTTATTTATATTACCATAAGTAGCCCCAGTTAAGTAGTCTTCAACCGTAAGAGAGAATGATCCACCACCTACAACTCCACCGGTGTTCTCCACCCAATGAGTATCATAATCAGAATCACTAGCTTTTGCTAAAATCCAACTAGCACTACCTCCTGCAGGAATTCCAATTCCTGATGTTCCTGATGTTCCATCAATTCCTGATGTTCCTGATGTCCCGGAAGAACCATCAACTCCGGATGTTCCTGATGTTCCATCAACTCCGGATGTTCCTGATGTTCCATCAATCCCGGATGTTCCTGATGTTCCGGAAGAACCATCACCACCTGATGCCCCATCCAAATTTATAATCCATGTATCATATGTACCAGTTCCTGTAACTACTAAATTTGATATCTGTAATTCACCAGTAGATGAGTTATATGAGACAACATCTGCTGTAATATACTTTGAATTATCATAAGATATTATAATTGATTGTGCCGGACTATATGCCAATCCACCATCTATTCCTATAGTAGTAGGAAAAGAAAGTATATTTTGTGTGGAACTAAAAACATATCTATATTTATCACCGTTTATACCAGATGTTCCCGATGTTCCATCAACTCCGGATGTTCCCGATGTTCCATCAACTCCCGAAGTTCCGCTTGTTCCTGAAGTTCCATCGACTCCTGAAGTACCACTTGTTCCAGAAGTTCCATCAACTCCCGAAGTACCACTTGTTCCAGATGTCCCATCAACTCCCGAAGTTCCTGAAGTCCCGTCAATTCCTGAAGTCCCTGAAGTTCCATCAACTCCCGAAGTTCCGCTTGTTCCATCGATTCCTGAAGTACCACTTGTTCCAGATGTTCCATCAACTCCCGAAGTACCACTTGTTCCAGATGTCCCATCAACTCCCGAAGTACCACTTGTTCCTGAAGAACCATCTCCACCAGATGCACCATCTAAGTTTATAACCCATGTCGCGTTTGAACTAGTTGGATTTCCAACATAACCAGGTGATAATGGATGTAAAGTATTTCCTTTACTCGCAATTAATTCCCCTGTACCAATATTGTAAGATGTTACGGTTGCTTCAATGTAGTTTAAACTATCTATTGCGAATATTATCGATTGACCAGGTGTATACGAAAGATTGTTTTCTATAGAAAGTGTCCATGTAGATTGATTATAATCTATAGATAATGTATTTACACTTCTATATCTATCACTGATACCTGAAGTACCCGAAGTTCCTGAAGTACCATCACTACCAGTTGCACCAGTTGCACCAGTTGCACCTATCGATCCAGTTGCACCAGTTACACCCTTTGAAAAAGTGTCTAACCTTTGTCCTACATATTGAAATGCAATCGCCCTAGGACCACCATTTACACTTTTTATGAAGTTTATTGCATTTGTTTGATTACCAGTATCTGATATTGCTTTAAATGCTAATGCATCCATAGTATAACCCAATCCATTGTTGGCATCAGTTGGTGTTTTACCAACATTAAATCTAAATATTCCGGAAAATGTATCGATATCATATCCTGCATTATCATATGAAACAGAGTTAAAAGTTCCATCACCATTAGGAGTATATAATATTATAGAATATCCCGTAGAAGGTGCACCAGCGGAATCAGGTACATCCGAAATGTTTATTATTGGTTTTACCCAACCGCTTGAAGGTAAGAATTGACCATATTGTTTTAATGTTGGTGTTCCCGTATCAAGAAACCATGATTGATAAAGAGTACCATGTAATGGATATAGATACCCAGGACTACCAACAAGATTTGAACCCAAACCATCCACAGAACTAACAGTTCCAACCTTTCTTATTATACCTGGATATACATCAGAATAAGCAGATGCAGATGCAAAAGTATAAGCGACTGGAACATCATCCATCCAAACCTCATTGGATCTAACATTATGTGAACTTTTGTAGCTTTCATTTCCTGCGTTGTTACCATCTTTTGTGTTTACTTTACCCAACCAGTGAAAAAAGGCACCTGTTATCTTGCTAGTATCATTTATTATTGGCATATCTTATTTTATATTTTTATATCTATTATATATTAAATTTGAATCTATTAAAACCCGGTAAATTGAACATCGCTCAAATAAATTGCCTTTCCTCTTGTATTGTTTTTAAATCCTACAAAAAGCCAAAATTTAGAAAAAGGTGCAGAAACATAACCAACTGAGAAAGATATCGTCGAATTTCCACCAGTTCCTAAGAAGTTTACAGATCCATTTGTTCGTCCACCATAAACACTTGTATTTCCTGTCAAGAAAATATATTTAGTAGGTGTTAAATTCGCACCAGTTCCATCAACTCCTATTAGTATAACAACATCTCCAGTTCCACTATTTGCGGAAATTCCTTTTTGACAATGTAAATCAGATTCTTCTATATTAGACTCTAGTCTGAATTGACCCGTTGTTGATGGGTCACCATTAGCTTTTTGATACTGAGTAACATACCATCTATAGTCATTTGTAGAAAAAGGAGTTGTAGTACCCGGTGAATCCATTGCAACCGTAAACATATTAAAACTTGTATTTACTCCACTCAATGAAGAATAGTCACAATTTGTTCCAAAGTTGTAGTAAGGCATATAGTTAGTAAAATTGTGTTGTGGGTATATTATCCTACCAAATATGTATTGTAGCTCACCAACATTAGCACCCGTGTTCAAAAGAGTATTTGAATCGAATGTACCCGATCCATTTCCTGCAAGAACACTCGAAAATGAAAGTCTGTTGTTTTCACTATCGATTGGATTGCTCAATGTATTTGTATTTCCTGCCACATCCGTATCTATTAATGTTTTCCTTGATGTGGAAATATACGAATGATCTGGATTTCCATAATCGAAAATCCTTGCAGTAATAGTCGAAACTTTACTAGCATCCAAAGTATTGCTTGTATTTGGACTAAATCCTGGTATATATCCAACTGATGGCATATTAGGGAAAAGTGTCGTGTCATTGTTGTTCATAACAACATTTATTGCACCTGATCTTGAGAATGTCAATCCACTTTTGTTCCAGTTTATTCCCCAACCAGTTATTGCAACACCAACTCCGGATTTTGTTCCATCTGCATGGCCATTTAGGAAATTCGTAGTTCCGTCATTGGTCATAGATAAATTGTTTGGTAAAAAATCTACCTGTTTTGTAGTAGGGAATGTTTGGTCATTCAAAAGATTGATGTTTGAGGCAGTCATCGCAAAAGTAGATCCTAAATCGTAATATGCGATTCCTGAAAACTTTTTAAGAACCGCGACATTTTCATCAAAAGTAACAGATCCAACACTTGCACTTGTTGGTAAAGCATCATTATCATAAAAGAAATTTATAGTATTCTTAACTATAATACCATCCACACCATTATCATGTGTTATTCTACATTTGAATCTTCCACCATTAGGAAATAAAGTTGCACAATTTACATTAGCAACAAGACTTGCCACTTTGAATTTGTCTTGATCGTTAGAAAACGCACCTAATACTAAAGAAACACCCGTCAAAGAATTGTCATCTATAGAAGTTGTAGAAGGACATGTAGATGTATTCAAAATCTTTGTCATTGTTCGTATCGCAGTTGTCTCATCTTCTTTAAATACTTCGAATTTTATAGTAGTAGTTTGTGAAGAGCAAGAAAATACAGAATTTGTAAATGGTGAAAAAGAGAATGTGCTCAAATTTCCACTATACTTAGTTTTTCTCGTAGTTCCCGTAGATGTACCATTCGCCTGAAAATTAGTCAACATACTCCAGTCTCCTGTTCCAAATGTTCCCGGTGCCACACTTGATGTGTATGATTGTGTTGCAGGTAATGAGATATATCTATCTAATCCAGTAGAATCTATTGATGGATTGAATGCAGCGACGTAGTTAGGTGCCGGAATCCAAACAACAACCTCTGGTGTTTGTCCAGTAACCGTTACTCCAGTTGCAGTAAGTCCCTGTGCGTGATTTACAACTACCGTGTTTCCTCTGAATATTATTTTGTTTATATCGTTGAATTGTTCACCTGTTAAATAATCTTGTATGGTAAGAGAGAAACTTCCACCACCACTTGTATTTCCAGTAGAAGAAGATTGACTTGTCGTATAAACTCCGTTACTCGAATCTGTATACTCATCATAGTCGAGACCTGATTGGAATAAAACCCAATCTAAATTCCAAGAAGTCTTTGAAGCACTAGCTCCTCCAATCATCCTTACTTTAAGACCTTTAATATTATCGACTTTGTCTCCAAACTTTATTGTTGGAACTACAACATGTTGCCATTGTCCTACAACATTTGGTTCCAATCCATACGCCATCAAATTGATGGTGTTACTAGATGCAGTTCCTGTGTAGTTACTTGAAGTTCCGTATATCTGAACACTCAAAAATCTATTTTGGTCCAATTCAGTATTAAATTTTACCCTCATAGAAAGTGAAGAGTATTCACTTCTTTTTATAGTACTTATGGTTCTTTTGAAATCCAATCCAGTTCTATAGTCAGTGTTTGCAGAAATACAATATGTTGAGTTGAATTGACCAATGTTTGATTGGAAATTCACGTCAGACGGGTTCGTTGTACCTGATATTTGATATGTGGAAGTAGACCATTGTGAATTATTTTCATAAACAATCTCGTTTGTTCCTATTTTGTCCACACCTTTCTTAATAAGTGCGTACTGTATAAGAACCTCATCTTCTGCAAGAACTGGTTTCTTTGGAATTGGTGCCGGAGTACCTTCTTTGATTTTAACCACACCATCCTCATTTATTACTATGGCGTCTATTCTATCATAAGACGGATGTGAAACCGAAACAGAAAGGTTTGGCATACTTGCAGTTTTGAAAAGTATTTCGTCTGCAAAAGTATAAGCCAGATTAGTAAGACTGAAGGTAAGTGATACAGGATCATTGTTTGACCATTCTGCACCACCATAATAAAGTCTTTTTACCGGCTTTACCAAAGAGTTGACATAGAATTTATCCACTATGGAATATTTCGAAAAAGTCCCACTGTAGTTTAGATTATATCCAATTGGCGATTTAAACGGATATATTAAATATTCGCTTGTTATATTTGTGTAGCCATATCTTGATTCTTGCATCTTATTGTTTTAATTTTTTAGAAATCCCCTAAATATAAATTTTGGTCGTATATAAATCCACTTGGTGTGAAAAGATCTTCTACATTGTCAGAATTGTCTTTGTTTGATCTGGTGTTGTGAATACCAACCGATGCAGTAACTGCACAGTAAACGAATTTACCAGAGGTTCCTGGACTATATCCAAACGAGTTGTAGATTCCTAGTCTTGATTCGGTTGCACTTAACAATATAACTCCGGAGTTTTCCAAAGAGTTGTATATTTTCGTATTTTGTAAATATGTACTCGACATAGAAGCCGCATTTATGTTTATCGCATATGGATTTGCTCCAAGCCCTTCTGTTTTTATCAAAGAATCTCTCACCTTCAATTTAGCATTATTTGCAGAGTTTATTATTGCTTCTTTCTTAGAAATGATATCACCTAAAACCGAAACATTTGCAGGTGAAGTTCCATCTAAGTAAACTCCTGGAGACTCTACTCCAGATATATTACCAATAATACTAACCGTTCCACCAGACACATAAACTGCAGAGTTTAGTCCACCTACATTAGTAGAAGAAATTTCAGCCAAACTACCGTTTATAATAATACTCGCACTAGCACTCTTCACAGATAAAGCATGCTGTAAATCTGCAGCCGGTCCGTTGATATTCAAATCAGAATTACACTCTATTACTGGAGTGTTTATTTCCAAAGTTCCCATAAACCTATTTGAAACTGATATTGTATTATATGCACCTATTATTCTATCTGATACACTTATGTTCACATTTGATGAAACATCCATATCACCATTATTACTTCCAACCAATATTGCTTTGGAAAAGTCGGATTTACATCTGATATAATCACCTTTTAATTTGACATTGGATGTACCTGTTGTGTTGGTAACCTTTAGTACCACATTTTGGTTGTCTATACTAGAAAAGTTAAAAACGATTGTCGAAGGATTCGTAACATCAAGAGGAACTAAATTTGCATTTGTTCCAATAAACCTAGCAAATCCAAATATTGTAGACCTCACGGTTCCATTTATATCAGTAAATCCATTTTGTGAGAATATTACATCTGGTTCACAATAGAAATTTATGTTGTTTTGAAGATAAACTGTATTTGTGTACAATCCTTTTTTGAGGTAAACTAATCCCGTGTCTGATGTTGTAAAAGTATAAGACGAAGTAAGACCACTTATGGCTTTTGCAATGGTTGCGTAAGGCTTGTCTACTCTGTCTACTAAACCAGTTGTGTCATTTCCTTTTGCTGGATCCACATAAGCAGTTTTGTAAGTAGTGAATACATTTCCTAATTGAGAATCTACATATTGTTTTGTAATCAAAGAGTTGTTTACAAAGGTTGATGTATAGTTTTCGGAATATTGAAGACCTTTCAAGTCTCCTGTTGTTATTGTACCCGAAGTCGCACTAATCACAAGATTTGAGTTGTCGATTTCAATGTATGATTTTTCTTTTGTCAATCCATCAGTTGAAATAAGAACTTTATTTGCAACCGAACCACTATCCAAATAAATCGAACTATAACCGTTTGAGGATTTGATGGATGTTCCTGCACCTAAAACTATGTTGTATGTACCTGAATTGTTTCCTACTGCTAATACCTCATTTAAAGGAGCAGTCGTTGCAGTTATACTTTCCCATGTTATTGTTCCAGATCCATTTGTTTTAAGATATTGATCTGAACTACCATCTGAATTTGGAAGAGTATATGCATTGTTTATGTTTACATTGTTTCCTAAATAAACCGTTCCGTCTACTGACGCAACCAATCCCTGTCCACCAATTATTACAGAATTTTTAACTCCATTATTGGTAACGGATCCCTTTGTGTTTATATGAACATATGTTTTGTTATCAACCGTGTCTCCATTATAAGAGCTCCCTATTTCTATAGGATATATTGTATATTCGACAGCATCACTATTTTTGTGTTCTATCCATATTTTATCATTTGTTTGTCTAAACGAAACAGATGCAGTTGCAGTTCCAATTTCGACAGAATATGTTGAGCCAGAAATCGAAAATTGTCCGTATTTGTTTTGTTGTGAGTTGAATAATCTTATCTCATCGTTTGATATATAAAGAGATGATGTGCCAGTTGATGATGCGGTTGAATAAACAAAAACAGAACCATTGTTGTTATGGTCTAATATAATTTTGGATTTGGAGTTCGAACTATAGATAGAAGTTCCTGTTCCCATCATTATAGAGAAAATACCTGAATCATTTCCCAGATTAAGAGTTTGTTTTAAATTCTGAGACGAGCTTGTAAATAATGGAGTGACTACTCCTAAATAGTTTTTTTGCTTTATAACACCATCTAAATCATATCCGACGGTATACCCATCTGAAGAAGGTGTTGCTGCGGTAACCATATTTATACGGTTGTTAAATATAACTTGACTCATTTAGAATAATTATTTTATATTCTATATATAAATTTTAGAATTCTTTTTATTACTATCTTTGTTTAAAAATTAAAATTATGCATTGTATAAGTGTCTATTTGATCAGAAAATCGGATTTGAGAAATGAGAAAATCGATAACATTTTAGAAGATAAATTTGAAAATCAAATAGTATGGACCGAAATGGACTGTGACATATTGGCAACGACACATATCCCTAATATAAAAATATTTGGAAAAGGAAAGATGATTGCCAAAATATCCACAGACTACTTTGGAGGATTTGGTTCTCAAACCGCAAAACTGTTTGTTGATAACAAAATAGAATATGAGGCAGACGATGAATATGATTATAGTCTGAGACCAATAAACGAAGTTTTGAAAAAAATGGGAATCGTCAGAAAAGACGGAATGGACGAATTTGATACAATAGGATTAGGAAACTATAGAACAAATGAAGACTTTAATTGAAGAATATAATGAATTTGTGGATTTGATAATGAAGATTTCACTCGAATCTCAAAAATATGAAATATCGACTTGGATAAGAAGAATCAAAAAAGAACTTTCTTATTTTGTGGTCTTTGAGCAGGATTTACAAATAGAAGACTTTCTAAATTTGATTAACAAAGAACTTAAAAATTTGGATGAAAAAAATCAAAGTCTCATTATTCCACATCTAAGAGATTTCAAATTTAGAATGCTTAATATTTAGGAGGAATTGGCATATCGGAAGTTATTTGAATCTTAAATCCATATCCACTATCATCGTCGGAACCATATCTTGTTTCAGTGTAGTATCCGTTTTGACCATCAAAGGAAATAGGTTTTGGTCCGTTTGCTTGCTTTCTTCGCATTTCTTCCGATTTTAAGCGAGCTTCTTCTTGTGCAATCATCTCTTCAAATGTCAAACCCTGTTCTGAGTTCTGTGTTGTATTGGGTGGTACAATAGACTGGTCGTTTTGATATCCATACTTTCTCAAAAGTTGTTCTGCTTCCCAAGCATCAATGTTTGGATTTTCGTTTGTTTCTACTTGTTGGTTCTGTACCAACCTTACTTCCGGTCTTTGCATATCTATTTGATTATTTTTATCAAGCTTATTTTGTTTCCGTTTTTTTCCATCTTATACCCATCGATTGGATTGTTGGTCAAAAACCTGATATAAAGTTTTGTTCTCTGAGTAATTGCAAACTTATCTTCATTTTCTTTTGCAAGTCCTTCGAATCTTAACATTTTTACCCAAGGTCTTTTTTCTAAAAACTCTGGAACAATCTCACTAAATATAGTTTTAACCAATCTAAAGATATTTGAGTTTACCACTTTGCTTATACTCCAATCGTTTATCTCATCATCCCAAACAAAATATATCAACTCATAAGAACTTCCTAACATCGACCCACCAGGACCCATTGCATCGTTTTTTAATTGTGCTAAATAATTATTTCCTTCGATGTCGGTAAAAGTATACCTTACTAAAAAATCGTTGTCTTGTAATAGATTCACTTTATATGATTCTATTCCTTCTATTATCATATCCATATGTGTCTTCAAATATTTCACTTATTATATATTAAATACCACAATTTGATTACCGTCAAAATGTAGACTCTATAAGGTTATATATACACTATGGAATATAACATAGTAGCATTAGACCCTTCGTTGATATCTACCGCACTTGTAGTGAGTGCTGGAGACACATTTAAGATGTACAATTACTGCAGAGAAAGTTCTGCATTTGGAAAAACAGGAATAAAAAAATGGTTCAAATTGGCAGAGCAGTTTGTGACTTATAAGTTTATAACATATAGAGAATTCAAAGATTATTCCGAGGGAGAGCTAACGAAACTAAAAGACTACGATAAGATAACTGATGGGATAATATCAGACATATTATCAAACATCGATTCTTCAAAACC
>JACCDX010863320.1_pt1 | contig 12914 bp, 11 predicted proteins | sample 7449681 | NCBI WGS metagenome assembly JACCDX01 (sample SAMN15323450, study PRJNA562643) | freshwater metagenome | isolation source: river surface water | place: USA:Blue River Watershed | collected 2017-08-18
AAGCCGGTGGTGAGCATGCGGGCGGCGGTGCGCATCTACCGCGCGCTGCGCGAACGCGACGAGCGTCGGGGCTATGGCCTGCCCGAGGACTATCTGTTCCTGCCGCAGGTGGGCAACCGGGAGCACGCGCTGGCAGTGCTCAATTTCCACTTCCAGTGGGTGCTGCGCGAGTGCGGTCTGACGCAGGGGCCACTGGGCCAGAAGCGCACCCTCTACAGCCTGCGGCATACCGCCATCACCTTTCGCCTGCTCTATGGCCAGGGCATCGACATGCTGACCCTGGCCCGGAATGCGCGCACCAGCGTGAACATGATCGAGCGGTTCTACGCGTCCAATCTCAGCGGGGAGATGAACGTGGGGATGTTGCACAGTCGCAGGAAGGGCGGGGCATGAAAAAACCCACCGGGTTGCCCCGGTGGGTTTTGATCTTCAGATTCGAAGCAGGCTTGCGCCTGCCGTGAATTAGAAGGAGTGGGTCAGGCCAACGAAGCTGGCGGTGGTGCGGCTGGCGCCAGACACAGCTTGCTTGTTCTGGGCAGCTTCGGCAACCAGGACGGTGCGCTTGCTCAGAGCGTAGTCGACGCCGATGGAGGCGCGGTCGACGACGGTGGCGGTGGAGGCATCACCCTTGTTGTTCATGTAGCCCACGCGCAGGGTGGCAGCACCCATCGGGACGGAGGCGCTCAGGGAGTTGCCGCTGCGAGCCAGGTTGGTGGTCTGGGTACCAGCGCCACCGGCGGCGCCGGTCTTGCCAGCGGTCACGTTGGTCTGGTTGTAGAAGACCTTGGCGATGCCGAAGTCATAGGACAGGGCGATGCCGGTGGCCTTGGAGGCGGTGTCGCCAGCGGCGATGACCGGAGCCAGGGTGTAGGACACCTGGGCACCCAGGGGGCCTTGGGCGTAGTTGAACTTCAGACCCCAGCCGTTCTTGCCGACGCTGCCGGAAGAGGTGTCGAGGTCATAGGCGGCCGCAGCGGTGAAGCCGGAGATGTTGGGGGAGGTGTAGGAGACAACCTTGCCGCTCAGGGTCTGGGCGGTGGTGGCCAGGGCAGCCACGGTGTTGGCGGCGCTAGCGTTCCAACCAGCGTGAGAAGCGAACACGAACTGGCCGATCTTCAGGGAGCCGAAGCCGCCGTCGAGCTGGGCGAACATATCGCCGGTGTTGCGAGCGGTGTTGTCGGTGTTCAGACGGTTATCGACGCGAGCGGTCGCCTTCAGGCCACCACCCAGGTCTTCAACAGCGATCACGTTGATGCGGTTGGAGTTGGTGATGTCGACGGCGTCGATCTTGGTCGACTTGGTGGCGCCGCTGGAAGCAGCCATGCCCAGGCTCATGTTGCCGGAGATGGTGACGGAAGACTGAGCGAAAGCGCCGGTGGCGGCCAGGGCAGCCAGAGCAACTAGGGTTTTTTTCATGCTAAAGATTCTCCAAGGTTGAGAGTGGGGGCCTCGGGTCTGACATGCCATGCATGTCGACCTACAGGCCAACCTCCTTTCGGAAGCTGGCGCTATTCAACCAGACGTGCCTGAGCCACGCAAAGAAAACCCGCTGAGATTTGGCGGGACGTTGCACGAGGACAACAGAACAAGCTGCACGGCGTGCGGAAGATGAGACATCACTAATTACCGAGCCCCGTGATGATGAGTTCATTAGTGTTAAAGGTCTGCCCTCGAAGGCTTCTCTTGCCGTCTTAAACTGGGGGCATGGACGCCGCCATCCTCGCCATCGACAACGCACTTCGCACCCTGTTCGCGCCCCACCGCGCTACCCGGCCTTGCCCCACGGTGCCGGAAGCCTCGACTCAGCTCAGTCCGACCGAGCGTAGGGAAGCCGCTGCCCTGATGCGCGTGAACCATGTCGGGGAGATCTGCGCGCAAGCGCTCTACGCTTCCCAGGCGCTCGCCACCAAGGACGCGTCGCTACGCCGCCATTTCGAGGCTGCCGCGCAGGAAGAGACCGACCATCTGGCGTGGACCAAGCAGCGGCTCGACGAACTGGGCTCGCGCCCCTCGTTGCTGAACCCTCTCTGGTATGCGGGGGCTTTCGGCCTCGGCCTCGTCGCGGGCCGCTTGGGCGATCGGGTCAGCCTGGGCTTCGTGGTGGAGACCGAGCGCCAGGTCGAGGCGCATCTGGACAGCCACCTCGATCGATTGCCAGCCCATGACCACGCGTCGCGCGCCATCGTGGCCCAGATGAAGGCCGATGAGCGCGCCCATGCCGACCAGGCGCTCTCTGCGGGCGGCGTGCCGCTCCCGCCGCCAGTGCAGGCGCTGATGCAGGCGGCAGCCCGGGTCATGACCACGACCGCTCACTACATCTGAATGGGGGGCGCCGCCTGGCGCGCCCCGGTCAAGTGACTTCGACGAGTTCGAAGCTGGTGGTGATTTCGGCCGTCTTGCCGATCATGATGCTCGCCGAGCAGTACTTCTCGTGGCTCATGGCGATCGCTCGCTCGACGGCCGAAGCGGGAACCCCTTTGCCTTGCACGGTGAAGTGCATGTGCACCTTCGTGAAGACCTTGGGGTCGGTGTCAGCGCGGTCTGCCCGCAGCTGCACCGAGCAGCCTCGGACATCATGGCGTCCCCGCTTCAGGATCAACACGACGTCATAGGCGGTACATCCGCCCGTGCCGGCGAGGACGGTCTCCATCGGCCGCGGAGCCAGGTTCTGGCCGCCGTTCTCAGGCCGAGCGGTATCAGGCGCGCCGTCCATGACCAGCACATGGCCGCTACCCGTCTCCGCTACGAACCCCATTCCAGACCGCGCGCCGGTCGTGCCGGTCCAACTCACAGTGCACTCCAAGGCGTGCTCCCCTCAATCAAGTTTGCTTGAGCCCGATGAATTGGGCTAATTCACTGTTGTGCTTCCACAGATTGTTGCTGCGTTGCAGCACGCTCCGGGCTATACTTGCACCCGAGCATAACCACTGCGGTTGTGCACCGATTGTCTCCTCCACCTCTCCTTTGGTGGATTTAGCCCCCGGATCGCAAGGCCCGGGGGCTTTTTTCTGAGCGTCTGGAAGAGCTGCGCGGGGAGTTCGAAGGTCGGGAGGCTGGTGGCAGGAGCCGACGTGCGCGCAAGGTCTTGATTTTGATGGTGGTTTTGCGGCCCTGGCTGAAATGGATGTCCTACAGCGGTAACTGTAGGACTCGGTGAATGGTAGAGCTGTCGGACAAATACCTTTTCCCTCGTGAGGCTGGCTTTTGACAGCTTTAATTAATACTTAGATTGCAGTTGCTCTGGCCGCAATGCTCGCCTCAGCGGGCTCTTTTGCCCAGTCCACCGTAACCTTGTTCGGCGGCCTCGACATCAACTACCGGGCAGTCCGTTCGGGGGACAACCGCTCGAGCGGGCTGGGTTCGGATGGCGTGTACTCCAGCCGCCTGGGTGTCCGTGGCACGGAAGACCTTGGCAATGGCCTGCGCGCCAACTTCCACCTGGAGGGCGCGCTCAGCCCCGACACCGGTCTGGGTGCCTCGTCCAGCGGCCTCACCTTCCAGCGGCGTTCGGTCGTCGGTCTGGAAGGCGCCTTTGGCGCAGTCAACCTGGGCCGCGACTACACCCCCCTGTTCGGCGTCAGCGGCGTGGTGGACCCCTTCGCCACCCTCGGCGTGGGTAGCTCGTACAACGTCATGAACAGCTTGATCACCACTGACATTACTGGCACCGCTACGACTTTCCGTACCGCCCAGAGCGCCGGGACGTCCAGTGCGGCCTCAACTGTCTTCAACGGCACCACCTGGGCCGACCCCAACGCCATCCGCATGAGCAACGCCATCGGCTACACCAGCCCGAGCTTCAGCGGCTTCAGCGTGGCAGCCATGTACAGCTTCGGCGCCGAAAATACGGGAGCCGCGCGGGACGCCGGGACCGGGACCAGCATCCGCGCGACCTACACCCAGGGCCCGTTGGTGCTGACCGCGGCCAACCAGGGCACCAAGGGCGGCGTCACGGCCTCCGGCGCGACGCCCACCGACAACCAGAAATGGACCACCAACTTCATCGGCGCCTCTTATGACTTTGGCGTCCTGAAGCTGTCGGGCGGCTACAAGACCGACAAGCTGAGCGGCGAGCCTGAACTCACCGACCGTATGAAGTCCGGCATCGTCGGCGTGACCGCGCCCGTGGGCCCGATCGTGGTGCGCGCCTCCTACGTCGAGCGCCGCATCGGCGGCGACAAGGTGGCCACCCAGGCCGCTGTCGGGGCCAGCTACGACCTCACCAAGCGCACGGCCCTCTACACCAACTATGCGCAGCTGGACAACGAGGCCGGCTTCGGCCAGAGCGTGAGCGGCACCGTGGGCTCCGGTGCACCGATGTCCGAGGCCGGCCGCCGCTCCCGCGGCTTCGAGGCCGGTGTGCGGCACATCTTCTGATCGGCTCGCCCACTCCCCAACGGGGGTAAGCCCCGGGTAGCGCCGCCGTGGGGCTGCGCTACCATAGGACCGCTGGACAAACTGTCCAGCGGTTCACTTTTTTGGGGAAGAGGTTTCGCCCGGTGCGGCCTCCACGCAACCGCATTCGGGAAGGGCGAGGTTGTACAGCACGGCGATTCAGCGCGTGGCCGCACTGCTGCTTTGCAGCGGACTGGGGGCTTGCGCGCTTGTCCCGACCAGCGGCGGTGAAGCGGATGCCCCTGCCAGTGCCGGCGGCGCGACGGTGACCGAATCGATCGCGCGCAGCGACTGGGCGGCCGCCAGCACCGATGCCCCCTGGGAACATTTCACCGTCCCCGGCAAGCCGCCCACCCGTTTTTCACCCACGGCCGTCGATGGCCGTCCTGCCATGGCGGCGGAGGCCAACGCGTCCGCCAGTCTGCTGCGGCAGCAGGTCCAGGTGGCGCCGCGCGACCTCGGCTCGATCCGCTTTTCCTGGAAGGTCATGTCCCTGATCGAGGGCGCGGACATGTCGCGCCGCGACAAGGACGATTCGCCGGTGCGCATCGTGCTCGCCTTTGACGGTGACCGCTCGCGGCTCTCCCCCCGCGACGCGATGCTGTCCGAGCTGAGCCGCGCGATCACCGGCGAGGAGATGCCCTACGCCACCCTGATGTACGTCTGGTCCGGCCACGCGCCGGTGGGCGACGTGATCAATAACCCGCGAACGGACCGCATCCGCAAGCTGGTGGTGCAGTCAGGGCCTGGCGCGCTGGGACGCTGGCAGGAGCATGAGCGCGACATCCGGGCCGACTACGAGCGCGCATTCGGCGAGCCGCCCGGAACCCTGGTCGGCGTGGCGATCATGACCGATTCGGACAATACCCGGAGCCGGGCCCGCGCCTGGTACGGACCGGTGAAGCTGCGGTCGCACCCACGGGCCATGGCGCCGTCCGTGTCGCCCGCCAGCACCCGATAAAACCTCGGGGGATGCGGGGTCTTGCCCCGCTGCGTGGAGCCTGCTTTCCGAGGGGTGAGCGCGTCTTTACGCGCTGACCATCAGGGAAATCCCAGTACTCGGAATCCCCATCGCCTTGATGGGGCGGCGCTGGCTGTTGCATATTTACAGCTTTCGACAACCTGAACGACACCATGAAATTCAAGTCGGCTCTCCTGACCGTGGCTGCGGCCGCAGCCCTGGTCGCGTCCCCCATGGCCCTGGCAAAGACCTTCAAGTGGGCCAGTGCGGGTGAGATCTCGACCTGGGACATCCATTCCCAGAACAACGCCCTGCAAAACGGCATCCATGCTGCGGTGTACGAGTCGCTCGTCTACTACAACAGCCGCACCTTCAAGATCGAGCCGGTGCTGGCGACTTCCTGGAACCAGGTGTCTCCGACTCAGCTGCGCGTGACCCTGCGCCAGAACGTCAAGTTCCATGATGGTAGCGCCTTCACCGCCGACGATGCGGTGTTCTCGCTGCAGCGCGCGATGGCCCGGACCTCGAACTTCACGCCCTACACCGCCGGCATCGACCGCGTGGTCAAGGTCAACGCGAACACCATCGACATCTTCACCAAGAGCGCCAACCCGGTGCTTCTGAACCAGCTCACCGAGCTGCGGATGATGAGCAAGGCCTGGGCCGAGAAGAACAACTCGGTCGACCCCAAGGACATCCGCAACGTCAACCAGGAAACGTTTGCCAACCGCAATGCCATGGGCACCGGTCCCTTCATGCTCAAGCAGTGGGTGCCCGACCAGCGCATGGTGATGGAGCGCAACCCCAACTGGTGGGGCCGGATGGACAGCAACGTGACCGAGATCGTCTACACCCCGATCAAGGCCGAGGCCACCCGCGTCGCAGCCCTGCTGTCGGGTGAGGTCGACCTGGTGCTCGACCCCAGCCCCCAGGACCTGGGCCGCCTGCGCGGAAACGCCAACCTGAAGGTGGTCGATGGCGTTGAAAGCCGCACCATCTTCTTCGGCCTGGATACCTTCCGCGACGAGCTGCCCGGCTCCAACATCAAGGGCAAGAACCCGCTGAAGGACAAGCGGGTGCGCCAGGCGCTCTACCAGGCGATCGACATCGACAGCCTGATGCGCGTGACCATGCGCGGCCTGGGCCAGGCCACCGGCACGCTGATCGCCTCGCAGGTGAACGGCTGGACCGAGGACCTGCACAAGCGCATCCCCTATGACCAGGAAGGCGCCAAGCGCCTGCTGGCCGCCGCCGGCTACCCGCAGGGCTTCGAGGTCGACTTCGCCTGCCCGAACAACCGCTACATCAACGACGAAGAGATCTGCCAGGCGGTCACCGCGATGTGGGCCCGCGTTGGCGTGCGCGCCAAGCTGCGCACCCTGCCGCTGGTGACCTACTTCCCGATGATCCAGCGCTACGAGGCCAGCATCTACATGCTGGGCTGGGGCGTGCCGACCTTCGACGCGATGTACAGCCTGCAGTCCCTGGTGCGCACCGTGGGCACCGACGGCGACGGCAACTACAACGTGGGCCGCTACAGCAACCCCGCCATCGACGCCGTGATCGACCGCGCCAAGGTCGAGACCGACCTGCTGGTTCGCAACCGTCGCCTGGTCGAGGCCCTGCAGATGGCCAAGGACGACTACTCCCACATCCCGCTCCACAACCAGGTGATCCCCTGGGCGATGAAGAAGAACATCGAGGTGGTCCACCGTCCGGACAACCGGATCGACTGGCGCCTGGTGAAGGTCAACTGACCCTGGTGACCGACGGCGTGGCGCTCACTCCCAGGCAGTGAGCGCCTGCCTGACCCTCGGGCCCACGTGCGGGATGCCTCGCGCGTGGGCTTGTGGTTTGACAAGCCCCTCCCGGCGCGCCGGGAGTTCGTGAGAGCCGCATGTTTGCCTTCATCCTGCGCCGCCTCGCCCAAGCCCTCGTGGTGATGGTCTCGGTGGCGTTCATTGCCTTTTTGCTGTTCCAGTACGTGGGGGACCCGGTGGTCTTCCTGCTCGGGCAGGAGGCCACGCCCGAACAGATCCGCGAGCTGCGGGCCGACCTGGGACTGGACCAGCCCTTCATCGTGCAGTTCTGGCACTTCCTGCTGAATGCCGCCCAGGGCGAGTTCGGGCTGTCGCTGCGACAGGGCGCCAAGGTCTCGACGTTGATCGCCGAGCGCTTCCCGGCCACCCTGGAGCTGGCGGTGATCGCTGCCGGACTGGCGCTGGTCGTGGGCATCCCCATGGGGGTGTACTCGGCGCTGCGCCGCGGCAGCTTCCTGAGCCAGGTGTTCATGACGGTGTCGCTGCTGGGGGTGTCGCTGCCCACCTTCCTGATCGGGATCATGCTGATCCTGCTGTTCGCGGTGACGCTGGGGTGGTTCCCCAGCTTCGGCCGCGGCGAGACAGTGAAGATCGGCTGGTGGTCCACCGGCCTGCTCACGGCTAAGGGCTGGCATCACATCGTGCTGCCGGCGGTGACGCTGGCGATCTTTCAGCTCACGCTGATCATGCGTCTGGTGCGCGCCGAGATGCTGGAGGTGCTGCGCACCGACTACATCAAGTTCGCCCGCGCCCGGGGGCTCGGCGACCGCGCGATCCACTTCGGGCATGCGCTGAAGAACACGCTGGTGCCGGTGCTGACCATCACCGGGCTGCAGCTCGGTGGCCTGATCGCGTTCGCCATCATCACCGAGACGGTGTTCCAGTGGCCCGGCATGGGGCTGCTGTTCATCCAGGCGGTGACCTTTGCGGACATCCCGGTGATGGCTGCCTACCTGTGCCTGATCGCGCTGATCTTCGTCGTCATCAACCTGATCGTCGACCTGCTGTATTTCGCCGTCGACCCGCGCCTGCGCGTGGGCAAGTCTGGCGGCCATTGATCGAGTCTCCGACATGAAGTCCCTGATTGCCCGCTGGCTGGACAGCGACGTCGGCTACAGCTTCCGCTCCTCGCCCGTGGCGATGGGAGCGGCAGCGGTGGCCCTGGTGTGCCTGCTGGGGTCGCTGCTGGCGCCCTGGCTGGCGCCGCACAACCCGCTCGACCTCGCGACCCTGGAACTGTCCGACGCGCGCCTGCCGCCTGCCTGGGAAGCAGACGGGCGCCTCAAGTACGTCCTGGGTACCGACGACCAGGGCCGCGACATCCTCTCGGCGCTGATGTACGGCGCGCGCATCTCCCTGGTGGTGGGCCTGATCTCGGTGCTGCTGTCGATGGTGATCGGCGTCGGCCTGGGGCTGCTGGCGGGCTTCCGCGGCGGCTGGGTCGACGGCTTCCTGATGCGCCTGTGCGACGTGATGCTGTCCTTTCCGGCCATCCTGGTCGCCCTGCTCATTGCCGGCGTCGGCCGGGCGCTGTTCCCGAACGCGCAGGAGTCGGTGGCCTTCGGCGTGCTGATCCTGGCGATCACGCTCACCGGCTGGGTGCAGTACGCTCGCACCGTGCGCGGCTCCACCCTGGTGGAACGGAACAAGGAATACGTGCAGGCCGCGCGCGTCACCGGGGTGGCGCCATGGCGCATCATGCTGCGGCATGTGCTGCCCAATGTGCTGGGGCCGGTGCTGGTGCTGGCCACCATCCATGTGGCTACTGCCATCCTGACCGAGGCGACCCTGTCCTTCCTGGGCGTTGGCGTGCCGCCGACCTCGCCGTCGCTGGGTACCCTGATCCGCGTCGGCAACGACTACCTGTTCTCGGGCGAGTGGTGGATCACCGTCTTCCCCGGTGTGATGCTGATCCTGATTGCGCTGTCGGTGAACCTGCTCGGTGACTGGCTGCGCGACGCTCTCAATCCGAAATTGAGATGACACCCCCGAAGCGGCCTGCGGTCGCTCCCCCCTCAAGGGGGCGCTGCCAGCGGACCGGCGAAGCCGGCTCCCCGGCAGCCACTGGCCCAATCACCGCTGAAGTCCTATGACCCTTCTATCTGTCAAAAATCTGGTCGTCGAGTTTCCGAACCGGCGCGGCACGCTGCGCGCGCTGGACGGCATCTCCTTCGACATTGCCCCGGGCGAGATCCTGGGCGTGGTGGGTGAATCCGGTGCCGGCAAGTCGCTCACCGGCGCGGCCATCATCGGCCTGCTGGAGCCGCCAGGGCGCATCGCCTCGGGCGAGATCGCACTCGAGGGCCGGCGCATCGACAACCTGCCTGCGCACGAGATGCGCACGATCCGTGGCAAGCGCATCGGCGCCATCTTTCAGGACCCGCTGACCTCGCTCAACCCGCTCTACACGATCGGGCGCCAGATCACCGAGACCATCCAGGCCCACCTGCCGGTGGATGCGGCCGAGGCGCGCCGGCGCGCGATTGCTTTGCTGGAGGACACTGGCATCCCGGCGGCCGCCGAGCGCATCGACCACTACCCGCACCAGTTCTCGGGCGGCATGCGCCAGCGGGTGGTGATCGCCCTGGCGCTGGCGGCCGAGCCGCAGCTGATCGTGGCCGACGAGCCGACCACCGCGCTCGACGTGTCCATCCAGGCGCAGATCATCCAGCTGCTCAAGCGCCTGTGCCGCGAGCGCGGCGCCGCGGTGATGCTGATCACGCACGACATGGGCGTGATCGCCGAGACCTGTGACCGGGTGGCGGTGATGTACGCGGGTCGCATCGCCGAGATCGGGCCGGTGCACGAGGTGATCCACCACCCCGCGCACCCGTACACGCGCGGTCTCATGGCCGCGATCCCCGACATCGAGGCGGATCGTGAGCGGCTGAACCAGATCGATGGCGCGATGCCGCGCCTCAACGCGATTCCCGCGGGCTGCGCCTACCACCCGCGCTGCCCGCAGGCGCATGACCGTTGCCATGTGCAGCGGCCGGAGCTGATGTCGGCGGGCGCAACCCGCGCTGCCTGCTGGCTGCATGCTGAACGCCAGGAGGTGGCCGCATGAGCGCCAGCGCACCCCTGGTCCAGGCCCGCGACCTGGCCATGACCTTCGACGTCTCGGCCCCCTGGCTCAATCGCGTCCTCGAAGGCAAGCCGCGCCAGCTGCTGCACGCCGTCGACGGCGTGAGCTTCGACATCCCCCAGGGCCAGACCCTGGCCCTGGTGGGCGAGTCGGGCTGCGGCAAGAGCACCGTGGCCCGCCTGCTGGTGGGCCTTTACGAGCCGACGCGCGGCGGCCTGACCTTCGACGGCCAGGACGCGCACGCGGCCTTCCGCAAGCCCGAGGGGCGGGCGCTGCGGCGGCGCATCCAGATGATCTTCCAAGACCCGTACGCCAGCCTCAACCCGCGCTGGACGGTGGAGGACATCGTGGGCGAGCCACTGCGCGAGCACGGTCTGGCCCAGGGGCCCGAGGACCTGCGCGAACGGGTCGACGGCCTGCTGAAGTCAGTGGGCCTGTCGCCGCTGGACCGGGTGAAGTACCCGCACCAGTTCTCCGGCGGCCAGCGCCAGCGCATCTCGATCGCGCGAGCCCTGGCGACCGAGCCCGAGTTCCTGGTGTGCGACGAGCCGACCTCGGCCCTCGACGTCTCGGTGCAGGCGCAGGTCCTGAACATCATGAAGGACCTGCAGCGCCGCCGGGGCCTGACCTACCTGTTCATCTCGCACAACCTGGCGGTGGTGCGGCATGTGAGCGACCAGGTGGGGGTGATGTACCTGGGCCGCCTGGTCGAACTGGCCGACAAGCACACGCTGTTCGCCAGCCCGCGCCACCCGTACACGCGGATGCTGCTGGACGCCATCCCCAAGATGCACGATACCGGCCGCGCGCGCACCCCGGTGCAGGGCGAGGTGCCCAACCCGCTCAACCCGCCGGCTGGCTGCGCCTTCAACCCGCGCTGCCCGCATGCGAACGACCGCTGCCGCAGCGAGCGGCCAGCGCTCCAGACGATCGGCGGCATCCAGATCGCCTGCCACGCGGTGGAGGAAGGCCGGATCTAGGTGTAGCGCTTGCTTCGCAGGCTGTTCTTCATGTCCTGCAGCACCGGCTGCAGCTTGTCGCCGCCGATGCGTAGCGCCACGCAGGTGGCCAGCACGTCGATGATGGCCAGATGCAGCAGGCGCGAGACCATGGGGCTGTAGCGGTCGTAGCCCTCGGGGTGGTCGGCTGCCAGGTGGATCTGGCCCTGCGTCGCCAGGGGCGAGCCGCTGGCGGTGATGACGATGGTGGTCGCGCCCTTGCGGCGTGCGATGTCGCAGGCGTCCATCAGGTCGCGGGTGCGGCCCGAGTTCGAGATGATCACCACGCAGTCGCCCGGCCCCAGCAGCGAGGCGCTCATGACCTGCATGTGCCCGTCGCTGCAGGCGGCGGTGTGCACGCCCAGGCGGAAGAACTTGTGCTGCGCGTCCTGGGCCACGATGCCCGAATTGCCCACGCCGTAGAACTCGATGCGCCGTCCCTGGGCGCCCGCCGCTACCAGCGCCTCGCTGGCGCGCTCGATGGCCACCGTCGACGCGTCGTTGCGGTATTTCAAGAAGGCGGCCACCGCGTTGTCGATCACCTTGACCATGACCTCGGCCGGCTTGTCGTCCGGGTCGACGCTGCGGTGGATGAAGGGCACGCCCTCGTTCACGCTGCCGGCCAGCTTGAGCTTGAAGTCCGACAGACCGTCATAGCCCAGGCTGCGGCAGAAGCGCACCACCGTGGGTTTGCTTACGTGGGCGCGGTCGGCGAGTTCGGCCACCGGCAGGCTGGCGAAGGCGCGGGGGTCGGCCAGCACCAGCTTGCCCACGCGCTGCTCCGCGGGCGCCAGCGCCGGCAGGCAGGCCTTGATCCGGTCCAGCATCAGCGCTCCTCGATCCAGCAGTGCCCGTCGCGGGCGATCATCGCGCTCGAGGCGCTGGGCCCCCAGGTGCCCGCAGCATAGGGCCGCAGCGTCTGCGGGTGCTGATGCCAGTGCGACAGCAGCGGCTCGACCCAGCGCCAGGCCTCTTCCTGCTCGTCGCTGCGAACGAACAGGTTCAGGCGGCCGTCGATTACGTCGAGCAGCAGGCGCTCGTAGGCGCCCACCCGCTCGGCGCCGAAGCGCTTGTCGAAGTCCAGGTCCAGCTGCACCGGCGCCAGCTGCGGCGTGGCTCGCATGGCCTGCCGGCCGTCCTGGGCCTGCGCCAGCAGATGCAGCTCGAGGCCATCGCGCGGCTGCAGGTGGATCACCAGCCGGTTGGCGGCATCGGGCGGGGCGCCGAAGATGGCATGCGGCGCGGGCCGGAAATTGACCACGATGTGCGCCTCGCGCGCGGCCAGGCGCTTGCCGGTACGGATGTAGAAGGGTACGCCGGCCCAGCGCCAGTTGGCGATCTCGGCGCGCAAGGCGACGAAGGTCTCGGTCTGGCTGCCGGCGGCCACGCCCGGCTCCTCGCGGTAGCCCTCGACGGGCTGCCCATCGACCTTGCCCGCGATGTACTGGCCACGGATCGCGTGCTGGTCCAGTGTGAGCGGCGTCCAGGGCTTGAGCGAGCGCAGCACCTTGAGCTTCTCGTCGCGGATCGCGTCGGCGTGCGCATTGATCGGCGGCTCCATCGCCAGCGCACACAGCAGCTGCAGCCCGTGGTTCTGCACCATGTCTCGTAACGCGCCGGGGCTGTCGTAGAAGGCGCCGGGCCTCTTGACGCCC
>JACCDX010279839.1_pt1 | contig 12913 bp, 11 predicted proteins | sample 7449681 | NCBI WGS metagenome assembly JACCDX01 (sample SAMN15323450, study PRJNA562643) | freshwater metagenome | isolation source: river surface water | place: USA:Blue River Watershed | collected 2017-08-18
AAAAAATATTTAGAAGAAAATGATAATTAATTTAACGAGTGAAACCGACTTATCCGGTTTTTATGTTGTCTATGAAGGTTCAACAAATCTAGAAAAGAAAGGATGGTGGGGTCTGAGCCACCTCATGGAACATTTATGCTGCAAATCTTTCGACCACCTACAAGAAGATTTCGACAAGGACGGGATCGACTGGAATGCCTATACATCTGGTTCAGAAATTTGTTTCTATCTAACTGGATTAGACGAAAAAGTAAATAAATGGAAAGGTGAGTTTATGAATTTACTTGGACAATTTAATGTTACTAAAGAAGAGTTTGAAAATGAGAGAAATATTGTACTTGAAGAATATATGGATAGTTTTAATGATCAAACACAAGTTCATATGTTAAACCTTTCTAGAAAATTATTTAATGACTATGATCCAATTGGATTAAGAGAGGATTTAGAAAACTTGAAGTTTATGGATTGTTTAAATTTCTGGGAATTGCAATATTCAAAACCAACAAAAATCATTAATGTTTCTAAGAATAACCCTTATAAAAATAACACAATTGATTTTGCGAAAAGAGAAATTACTAAAATTATTGAATATGGTAATTATGATGTTCCATTTGAATTGGGTAATGAGTTTAAGGATAAATCATCTTTAGTGATGTTATCTCCTATTATTAATGAGGATTTTGCATATGTTCATTATATTAATGCGATGTTATCATTGGGTTTAAAATCACCACTTTATCAAGAAATCAGAGAGAAAAGAGGTTTAGTTTATTATGTTCATTGTTATCAATCTAGAATGAATAAGCAGGGTTTAAATACGATTGCTACTCAAACATCTAATAAAAACTTTGATGCTGTTGTAGATGCTATCAAATTAGTTCTTGATAATCCTAAGAAGTATTTAACAAAAGAAAGATTTGATTTAGTAAAAGATTTTTATTCAGTTAGACAAAAGAAGGATGAAATTTTAAGATATAAGAATGTTAATCAATGGATTAACCCGGCGGGTTGGAGTGTGTATGATATTTTAGACACGGTTACTTTTAAAAAGGTAAAAGAGGTTTATGATAAATACTATAAGTTTGAAAACTTTTATATTTCAAATGACAAAACTGAATTTAAAAAATAAATAAATTTATGAAAAAATTTTTACTAACGATTTTATTGTCTTTAACGACTTTATTATCATTTTCACAATCTGGGTGGCAATCTGGATATTATTACCAATATCAGGGACAAAGAGTTAAAGAGTATGATAATTATTATACTAATTATTTCCCTGGTGGATATCAAAAGAGATATAGAATATTAGAGTGGCAACAACAACAATATAGTGGATATATTTATGTTTGGAATGGCTACAATTGGGTAAGTCAATATAGTAATTCATATGCTTGGTATTGTTATTGGTCTAATTGGTTTTATGAGAATTATTATTATCAAAGACAAAATTTTAATTATAATTACAACTATCAATATTATTATTGGAGATGAGAAAATACAAAATTTTATTAGTGGAGATTTTAATACTCTCCACTTTTTGGTTTTTAATACATACTTGTTCTATAAAGTTTTTAGAGCCAAAGTTAACACCGACAAAACCAGTTGTCGAAAAAATTGATTATCGAGATAAGGATGATACTATACCGGATCTTGATATTCCAAAAGAATATATTGATTCTGGAGAGGTTTTATTTAAAAATAATTGTTCTAGTTGTCATTCATTTGATCGGGATTTATCTGGTCCTAAATTAAATGATAGTATATCTTTTAAATACTTTAATGAGAGTGTTAAGGATGTTACTTCTTTAGCAAAAGAGTATAAACACACTGAAAAATTATTTACTAAATGGGAATTTAAATTTATGAGAATGCCTAAGTATAATGAGCAATTTAACAATGAACAGATAAATTATCTAAAATATTATATAATATATAGTATAAAATATAAAAGCGATTAATGTTAATACCTTACTTAGGTGAAAAAAGTAGATTATCAAATTTCATAACTCCGAATATACCAACCAATATAAAAACATATGTCGAGCCATTTGGTGGAGCAATGGGTATATTTTTCTCTTTAAATTTTACTAAATTCAAAGATGTTGATTTTATATACAATGATATCAATCACTTAAATTATAATTTATTCAATCAATTAAAGTCTAATATCGATTTTATATCAGATATAAAGGATATTAAAGTTGATAAAAATTACTATTCCGATGTTCTAAGTAAACTAAATGATGGTGATGAATTACAGAAAGCAATTCAATGGTTAATTATCTTAACTTGCTCCTCTATAAATAAAATTGGGCAAAACTCTTGGTTGGGTGATAATGAGTTTGAAATATTCAAATTGAAATTTAGAGCGTATAAACCACTTATAGATAAAATAAATAAGATACATAATTGGGACTATAAAAGAGTTTTTACTGAATATGATTCGGAATCAACTTTTTTTTATATAGATCCACCTTATATGGGTAAAGAAGATTATTACATAAACCACAATTTCAATAGAGAATCACATTTAGAATTATCAGATATTTTAAAATCTATTAGAGGGAGATTTGTTTTAAGTTATTGGTATTTTGATGATTTAGAAAATTTATATAGAAAATTTAAAATTGAAAAGAAAAGAACTCTAATGGGTACTGAATATTTGATAAAAAACTTCTAACAAAAAACCCACTCAAATTGAGTGGGTTTTTTTATACTTTATAAATACCTGACTTTTTTGAAGAATCTAAAAAACGACCTACTTTTATCATTATTGGATAAGATGGTAAATAATGAGTTGATTTATAATTAACATCTTCCATTTCCCCGATACCCCAAACCAATCTAATACAGTCTTTTACATTATCACTTGTAAGTCTTTCAAATATTTCACAATATCTGTTATAAACTTCATTAGCAACTTCTTCAATTATTTCTGGAGTGGTAACACATCCTGGATCAACTCCTTTATCCATTGGAATAATTATTCCATTTTTAGAGTTTATTTCAGATACCAGTAAATTCAATTCATCTGATAAATCTTTTGGCATAGATTTACTTATATGTAAATAGTTTAACCATTCAAGTCTATGACCTTTTGGAAAAACTGTTTTTAAATAAAATACACCATATTCCATAATATTAATTATTTTTTACCCAGTCTATTAATTTAAGTAAATTTTCTGTATTATGAGTATATTTATCTAATAAATTTTCTAAAAATTTTAATCTACCTAATTTATATTCTTCTTTTGGATAAACTGAAAACTCTTCACTAATTGCGTTCTCCCACTCCAACAACTGCTCAAAATCTCTTTCAACAATATTCATATCATAGTTATTAAAAGATTCTGATAAGTTAGTTGTTGAGTTATGAGTTTTGGTATCTAAAATCATTTGTTTAACATCTAAAATATCTGAATTAGTTTTATCAACAGCACAATTCATTAAGAAATCAGCAGAATCTTCTTCATTTGTTTTACTGATAGGATCATAAACAACATCATGAAAAAGAGCAGCTAACATAAGTTTTTCATATTCCTTTTCAGAAAATTTAGATTTATTTTCATTGATTTGAGAGATTAAATCATTAAGATGATTTAAGTTGTGGTAGTGTCTATGTGATTCATTCCACATAGAAAGAATTGTGTTTATATCACACTTAATTCCCCATTTTTCTAATAATTGTTGTAAGTCCATTTAGTTACTATTATTTTTGATAGAAATCAACGCCATAATTTTCAGAGATTTCTTTAGCTTTCATATACTATATATATTAAAAATCTTTCTCAACTTTCTTTTCTCTTATTTAACATTTCGAATTTTAAAATTTCTTCTTGCCACCCATAAAGATAAAATGACTTACCAACTTGTATAGATTTTAGTATAACTAAATTCATAATCCTAATTCTATTAATTTTAATTCTCTAATTAAAGTTTTAATATTACTAACTTTATATTCAATTCTATAATTTTCCATTAGATACTTTTTTATAAAATCATAATATGATTTGTAATTAAATGTTTTCCAATTTTCATCACAACCAACTAAGTTTTTATAAATCATTCTTTCTAATATTCTTTCTCTATCTCTCAAAATTGCACCATCTTCATATCTTTGATTTTGAATAGCCAAATGTTTATTATTATTTATTTCAAATAAATCAATTAATAATTTTATAGTTTCTTCCATAAATTTTTGATTTTTTTAATTCGTTTTTGGTGTATTCTCTTAGAATGCATTTCCTTAAATATCTTATCGGTTTTTATAGATAATTCTTTGAGTTTATTCATTTGATATTCACTTCTCTTATCAGAGAGGTAATTTATATGTTCAATAAGTAATAAATCTTTATACATACTCTTCAGATTAAACATTTTTAATAATATCAATTACTTTTTGCATACCAATAGTTGCTGGTTCTTTAATATGAGTGTAATTAATTTTACTCAAACCATAAGTATCTGACCAAACAATCATTTCATCAGCAGGATCAACATAATATATCTCACAAGTATCCTTTACTAATGTTGGTAATAGATTAGCCGGAGCTACTTGCATTGATGTTCCAACAATAATACAGATATCACATTCGATAGCGGCTTTCTCAGCATTTAGTAAATTCATACCATCTAAATTTTCTCCAAACCAAACAATATGTGGTCTAAGTTGAGATCCACGTGAGCATTTATCACCTAAATTAATATCACCAAGACAATCATATGTTTCTGTTGATCCTGGAAAAGTAGATCTAGATTTTGTCAATTCACCGTGTAAATGAATTATATTAGTAGAACCTGCTCGTTCATGAAGATTATCCACATTTTGTGTCACTAGTGTGACTTCAAAATCTTTTTCTAAATCAGCAATTAATCGGTGAGCTAAGTTAGGTTCAACAGTTTTTAACTGAGATCTTCTTTTGTTATAAAAATCTAAAACAAGTGATTTGTTTTTTCTCCACCCATCTAAGGTTGCTACATCCTCAATTTTAAAGTTGTTCCAAAGCCCATCAGCGTCTCTAAAAGTTTCAATACCACTTTCTTTTGAGACACCAGCTCCTGTAAATATCAGTATTTTTTTCATAGTTATAATAATATACAAATATATTAAAAATAAGTTTATTGGAAAGTATTTAAAGTTTAATATATAATAAAAAATATTAATTGAAAAATGCCATTTCCATCCGATATAGAAAAAAAATTACCGGTTTATAACCAATATACAGGAATATATGAGGAAAATTTAGTTGCTTATAATAAATTAGATGATAGTTCAAATCTAACTCTTTCGAGTAAATCTTATTCTAGCCCTAGATTGTTAAATTGGGTTGGTCCTTATAGTATTAATGGTGTAAATAAAACTTTATTTTATAGTGAGGTGAATACCAACCTTAGTGTTGGTGATAGAGTATTTATCATAAATGGAAATTATGATTCTAATAATTTAATATCAATGGATAAATATAAAATTGGTAGAGATGGATATTTGATTTTATTTATAGATAAATGTAGAATAGTTCTAGATATTGACTACACTGGTGTTTTACCGTTTAATGATGATGAAGAGAATTTTATAAAAGTTTGGAAAGTTAATTCAAGAGAGGATTTTGTTAGTTTTTCAAGACAATTAACTACAAAAAATAAGAGTTTAGATTTTAAATTCCAAGAGGGAAATGGACACGTTATTTATTCGGATATTTTTTATGACTCAGTTTATACTAATATAGATACTACTAATAAGTTAATTTCTGGATGGGGTGTTAATCTTGGATTACCCGGAACATCTGGAACATTCACTAAGGGATTTTTTGTTAAAAATGGTTTAAATAAATGGAAAGACATAACAAAAGAATTATTTTATTATGGTAATTATTATCCAAATAAAAAAGTTAAGTTAATGAATAGTGACATCACCTTTAATGGATTCACATTCAAAGAGGGTAATGTATATGAGTTTTCAAAATCAAACTGGATATTAAGTAAAGATTCTTTAACACCGATTATAACAAAGTCAAATTTTAGAGGAGGTACTTTTAAAGGTAGTTTTAATAGTGGTGTATTTGGTAGTAATTTTAAAAAGCTTAATTGGGATTCTAATTCCACATTCAATGGTGGTACTTTATATAATGTGGATATCTCTGGAACTATAAACTCTGATATAACAATTAGTGAGAGTTGGAAATCTTACTTAAAAGAAGGAAAACCATATGAGCAATTAAGTGTCTCAAATAACGGCGGTTCTGGTTATAATTACATAATTAATTCTGGTCTATCCGCATCAAATATAAAAAATGGAAATTTAATTGGATTAAGAATAGGAAACTTTGAAGAAAATTTTATTAAACAGAATCCGATTTTGGAAAACTATTTAAAAGGAATAACTCAAAGTTTTAGTAATAATACTATCGATAGTGCAAATTTTGAAGATTGTTTATTCTCATCGGTTGAGTTAAATAATGCAACTCTTATAAATTCAAGAGTTTATAATTCAAAAATAGTTAATGGTAATGTTGTGAATTCACAAATTAGTAGTAGTGTTATAAAAGACTCTATTTATTCAACACAAGATAGTATAAAAGTTTTATATTACGATGAGTGGAATATATCACTTAATAATTTTATTTCTACTGCAAATAATACTATTTTCTCCACATATAGTATTTATTCATTGGTTCAATTTACAAATAATAATTTACTAAAAACAACACAAACAACACACAAACTATATAAATTTTATATTGATAAAACATCATATCAAAAAATAAAACACGGTGAATATTTTTATATAAAAGGAGTTACATATAAAGACTCTCCTAATATATTAGTTAATTTCTTTGATAAGAAATTTAAAATTGGAACATGGACTGAATATATAGAGGATTATGATAGTATATCAAAAGAATTTTATAAAAGAGGATTTGAAATAACTTCATATTTATCAACACCAAGTGATAACAAATATGTTATAAATAGCTTTGTTTTGGAAAATCAAACTATCAATAGTAAAACACTTAATGTTCAATCAAATAAAGTTTTATCCGATAATAAATATTCAAATTATTACTCTATTGATGTTGCAATCTCATTATCCGATTTGAATGGATTAACTTATAGTTATTTAGATTTTAATTATTCATCCGGAGTAACACAATCAGGAAACAGAACTTTCCTATTAGATAAAATTGATATATCAAAATCATATATAATTGATGCAAATTTTGAAAGTGGGATATTTGAAAATTCTGATTGGATTAGCGGGAATCACATAAATTATAATTCCAATAACTTAATAAAATCCGACAATACAAATAAATATACCAATATAACATTAGATCAAAATCTAAACCAACTAACATTAACTTTTGATAAAAGTTTATTACCAGAATTAACTTTCAAAGAAGATGAGATAGTTTATTTAAATTCAATTGATCATGTGAGAAATGGTGTTGTTACAAGAATTGGTGATACTTTTAAAATTGATAAAATAAATACTTCATCAAATAGTATTATTCTATCAGAGGTTTCAACAACAACTTTGAATCCTTTATTATCTGATGGTATATTCATAACTAATGATTCTGAAAATAGATGGAATTATTTAAGTAAAACAAAGTTTTATAAAAGTAAAATAAAGAGTGGGTTATTTAAAAGATCATATTTCAATAATTCTTTATTGAAAAATGATGACTATAATTCTAATGATAAAGATTTTGAGAATATACCAAAAATAAAAAGTCTAATTATATCCGATTCTATTTTTAGTAACACCAATAATATTTTATCAAAAGCAACTTACATAAATTCATTTTTTATAAACACAGGGGATAATTTAGAAGATGGTATATTTTATAACTCATATTTCAATAATACTGTTTTTACAAAAGGAGTAATTAAAGAATCTTTTTGGAAAAATGGTGTATTTAATGGTGGTATGTTTTACAATTCAAAATCTTTCGATGGTTTAATTACTACATATTTCCCACATTATTATTCAAATAGATTAAAATCTTATTTTAGACGAGGATCTGGTGATAATAATAGATGGGCTTGGGAAAATGGTATATTTAATGGAGGTGAATTTTATAAAAGTGATTGGGAAAATGGACTATTCAAAGGAGGATTATTTAATTTTTCTAAATTTTATGGAGGTACTTTCAGTGGTGGTAAAATCGGTGATAAGAGTGGATCATCCAATGACACACAAATTTATAATGGAGATATTTTATACACAACTGTTGATAATGCAAATTTATATTCCAATTATACAAGCTCTGATAAAAATAAACCATCAACAATAAATTGGTATAATGGTGTATTTAATAATGGATTATTTGGATCTTATACCGATCTTACTTATAATTCAAAAAAAACAGAATTTATTTACAATAAATTAATTGCTTTTTATGGAAATGAATATGATTTAACAAAATTAAATACGGGATTAATATATCTATCCAAAAATGATATACCATATGATTTTAGAACCAATTTAATAGTTAGTTATGATTTTAATGGTAATCTTGACAATAAAATAAATCCTAATTTGTTTAAATTAACTACAAAAAATCCACCAAGCACATCAATTTGGGGCACTGGTAATTTTTCGAGTTCTTATGTCTTTACCAGTTTTACACAATTTACGACCGATAAAACAAATTATTTGGAATTTAGTTCCACAAACTTTGATCAATTTAAAATACTAACTAACGGATTTAGTATTTCATTTAGAATTAGCCTATCAAGAGTAACTGGTAAAAATGTAATTATAGACACAAATGGATGGTCTTTATATGTTGAAGGCACAATCTTAACTTTTGAATATTATACAAGTACTTCAAATCTATCTACGACTAAAGCAGTATTTAATGATATTATTATATCAGCAAACACTATTTATAATATTACTTTATCTATTTTAAAAGATAATTATTTATTATGCTTGAATGGTCAAATATATACATATAATATAAAAACAACAACAGAAATTGTATATAAAACAGGTATTACATCAACTATTGGATATGATAAAAAAACCGGTTTAGGGTTGGGACCTGTTATGGACTCATACTTATTTAATTTACATATTTGGAATAGAAGTTTTTCTAAACTTGAACTTATATTATTAAATAATAATGGAAAAGATAACAATAATTTTACAACCAGTGATACCTTCTCATCATTTATAAATTTATTAGGTAATAATGATTATAATGTAGTAAAAACATTTTTCGAGGATTCATCTACTAAGTATTACTCATTAAGTGGTAATGATATAAAATTAGCCAGTAACACATTTAAACCATCTGGGAATTATTCTATATCACTTTGGTTTAAAATAGATAACACTTCCGATGGAACCATTTTATATAATTTGAGTAATGATAATAAATATGGAATTAAAGTTACTAAAAGCGGACCATTTATTTATTTTACAAATATTTATGATGGAAATCAATATTCATTAACTGCTAGTTATACAGTAAGTGAAACTACAAATATTGTTTTAGTAAAAAATGGAAATTTACATCAGTTATATACAAATAGTGAACTCAAAAGTGAATTAATTTATACACAATTTGTTTTTCTTAATAACTTATCTTATAATTTTGGATTTGGTCCTTCTCCAGCAACAATTATAAATAATATAAATATTTGGAATAGAGAATTATCCACATTAGATATTGATGTATTATACAATTATGGATCTGGAATAAATTTTAACAAAAACGGAATCTCATATATTCTAAAAAGTTATAATTATAATTATAGCGGGACAATAACTATGGCGAATGATTGGATCGGTGGTTTAGATGGTAAATTTGCAAATAATAACAATGGTGATGTTATACCAACAAACGATCCATCCATTACAAAATATAAATTTGGTCTAAGTAAACCATTTTATTTTAATAAAAACAACAATTATATATCCTTTAATAATTTAAAGGATAATAAATTTATAATAAAAAATAGCTTCTCAATTTCATTTTGGTATTGGAATAATTCATCATCTAGTGGAAAGTTTTTCTCAAACTATAACGATTTAAAAGGATATGAGATTGGTATATCAGGAAATGATAAAATATATTTTAAAATAAATGATATTACGTACACGCATACAGATAAAATTGAAAATTCAAAATGGAATTATATAACATTTAATTTTGATATAGATCAATTAAAAAGCGAGATAACTGTTTCGTGTTATTTGAATATTGATAAATTATTCTCAAATAAGTATAATATTAACTTAGATGATTTTTTTAAAAGTAGATTACCTTCGTATGTTAGTATTGGATCTGGTTTAAATGGATCACTTGACGCTTTTAGTATTTGGAATAAAACATTAACAACACCGGAAATAGCCAATCTATTAAATATAATAGATAAATATAGTTTTTTAACAAATCTAAATTTATACACCAAAAGTTTTTATTTTGATTTTATTGACGATTTCTCGATAAGTGGCATTGATATAATCGGTGATTATTTAATCGATTTTAATATATTTTTAGATATAAATTCTAATTCATCTTCTACAAAAAATTTAGTAATTAATTTACAAGGTCCAAACGGTAATATAATTAATGTTAAAGGGTTTAATGAAGGTTTTAAATCAATTTCCGGTACATTCTCAACTGATGATAATAATCAACACATATCACAATCAAGCTCTAGTGGAAAATATAGAATGTCTAAAAATCTAAATGCGTCTACATTTAGAAGTAAAGATTTATATTCAAATTCAATAAAAATAAAAGATTTGTATGAAGATACACCAAATGGTATTTGGAAATTAATTATAGGTTCTGGAGTACAATCCGATTCAGAATATAACATTAAATATAAAATAGAAATAGTCATATCAACTCTTAATAACCCAGATATAAAAAATAAAGCAATATGGCACAGCGGTGAGTTTAATGGTGGTCAATTTTTAAATTGGGCAAAATGGAGAAATGGTATATTTAACGGTGGTAATTTTACCTCAACATTAGGATATACTCAAAGTGGAAAATACTATGATAATTCAACTAACATAAATGATTATACTTGGGAAAATGGTATTTTTAATGATGGTGAATTTGGAAATTCATCTATATATTCAAATTCAACATGGTATAATGGTGTATTTAATGGTGGTCAATTTAGAGGAAAAGTTTGGAACAATGGCGTTTTCTTATACGGAAACTTTATTGGTAGTTCAGATTATAAAGCAACTGGTAATTTAGATATATTGGATTTTAAAAATTCAAATGCTGCATTATTCACTAATTCCTTTAAAGATTATTTTTATGGATTATGGGTAAGTGGAATTGTCTCAAATAATAGACAGAAATACTTAATAGCCAGTGATAACCCCTCTTTTAAAAAGTGGAATAAATCTAATTTAGATAACATCTTATGGAGAAATGGTATATTCGATAACGAAGATTCTATTATTAACAACTCAGTTTGGTTATCTGGTACTTTTAGTAAAGGTAGATTTGTAAATAGCTCATTTAACCCATATGTTGATAGAAATACAACAAATAATAACACAAATGAGAATTATTCATTTGTACCAGACTTAAATCAAAATACATCAAATACATTTAATGATAATTCTGTTTGGGAGAATGGTATATTAGTTGATAGTGATTTTTACATGTCTAAATGGTATAATGGTAATTTTATAAATGGTAATGCATTTGGTATGATATTTTTAGGAGGAATTTCTAAATTTATGAATGCATATAATGTTATTTGGGAGAATGGTAAATGGGAAAATGGTAATTGGTATGGTTCAAATCTTTCATATTTAGGTAAAACGGATAATAATTTTATTTATAGCTTATTAAGAAGAGGTTTGAAAAATTACGGACAAGATTTTTCAAATAATAGTGTTGTCCATATGTGGAATTTATTTGAAAGTGAAGAAAATAAATCTTTTAGTTTTGGTACTTTTAGTGCCACAAATATATCAAATGATCCATCCATTGATGATACTTCTACAACAATTAATTCTAGCGGTGGATCTTCTGGTGGATCTTCTGATGGATCTTCTGGTGGATCTTCTGGTGGATCTTCTGGTGGATCTTCTGGTGGATCTTCTGGTGGAAATGACGGGTTTACTGGTGGTGGTAGTGATTCAAATGAATCACCGTACTTTGGAAAATATAATTCTTACTCATAATAATTTTTTTATGAAAATAAGTCCGGAAGAGATTTAAATTAATATATATTAACATGGGATGGTCACAAAAATCAGGTTGGACATATAGTAATATTAATTATATTGATTATACTGATAAGGGTACATTATATCAAAAATCTATGAGTTGTATAACTATTAATACTACTCCAGATAGTGATATCTTTAAATCGAATAAAAGTTTTAATCAAATACAATATAATTTTTTTTCAAAATCTATTGCATTTAAAAAGGAAAAAAACTATCAATTTAATACTATAATTGTTAATTATTTCCAAAATAAAAGTACACAATATTTATTTTCACCTCCTCTTTATATGATAACACCATTCGGTAGAGAGACTGGAGTTTTTAGTAATAATTTGTATGATGGTTATAAGGGTTCTACCGGTAGTTCTGACACAGCATTTTTACCACATCCATATTTTGTTGATAATACGGACTATATTCGTCTAAACACTATGAATCAAGGTCGTATTTTTAAATTACATTATTATTCAACACCATATGATAATATAACTTCATATAAAACAAAAAATCCAATAATATATAGCTCAAATAATTTATTTGGCAAATCTTTATCTAATTATAAAAAAAACGATGGTGAAGGTATAGTATCCTTTGATATAAATGAAATAAACTGGTTTATACAAGGATATTCATATGTTTCTCTTCATAATATAACTCAAAAAATTTCATATTGGAAAGATAGTAATA
>JACCDX010764569.1_pt1 | contig 12913 bp, 10 predicted proteins | sample 7449681 | NCBI WGS metagenome assembly JACCDX01 (sample SAMN15323450, study PRJNA562643) | freshwater metagenome | isolation source: river surface water | place: USA:Blue River Watershed | collected 2017-08-18
TGCATCAGCAAAGCGAATTACAGTTGTTGCACCTTTTTATGGTTACGCCCGCCAAGATAAAAAACATCGTGGCCGCGAACCAATCTCTGCCAGATTAATGGCTGATTTATTTAAAACCGCAGGAGCAGATCGTTTGATGTGCGTTGATTTACACACCTCACAAAGTCAAAGATTTTTTGATGGACCAGTTGATCACTTATTTGCTCTACCGCTGCTAACAAATTATGTAGGCAGTAAAGTCGATCGCAAGAATTTAGTAATTGTCTCTCCTGACTCAGGCCGGGTACGAGTAGCAGAGCGTTGGAGCGAAATGTTGGGCGGAACCTCTATCGCCTTTATTCACAAAACTCGTGATCCACGAGTTCCAAATGAATCAACAACTGGCAAGGTTGTTGGCGATGTTAAAGGTATGACCTGTGTGGTAATTGATGACATGATCGATACAGCTGGCACGATCACAAAAGCGGTTGATGCATTAATTGAGGCCGGAGCTAAAGATGTCATCATCGCCGCAACACATGCAGTTTTATCTGGACCCGCAATTGATCGTCTCAAGAAATCTCGAGTATCAGAGGTAGTTGTTACTAATACTTTGCCAATTGCAGAGGAAAGCCGATTTGATAATTTAACCGTTCTTTCAATTGCACCACTTCTTGCTCGTGCGATTAAAGAAGTCTTTGAAGATGGCTCAGTTACTAGCCTCTTTGATGGCCATAGCTAAACCAAACCAACCCAAATTTGTCCTTTTTCACCCTCTCCCGCTAATCTACGGGCTCACAGTTCCGCGAGGGATAAAACCGTTATCGAGGGAGAAGTAAATGGCTGAAATTTCAATTAAGGGCGCACGCCGTACCGAATTTGGTAAAGGTGCATCGCGCAGAGCACGCCGTGATGGATTTATTCCGGCGGTAATTTACGGTCATGGTGAGAAGCCACAACATGTACAGCTTCCTTCTCGCGATTTAGGTATCGCACTAAAAACTTCAAACGTTTTGATCGATGTTGTTCTTGATGATCACACTGAATTAACTCTTCCTAAATCTGTATCACGTGATCCACTAACTGGATTACTAGAGCACATTGACTTAGTAATTGTGCGTCGTGGTGAAAAAGTTGTTGTATCTGTTCCAGTTCATACTGAAGGTAAGTACGATCAAGATGGAATTTTGGAGCATGTTAATACTTCAATTGAAGTTGAAGCGGATGTAACAAATATTCCAAGCTTCCTTGTACTTAACATGGAAGGTTTGGCTGCGGGTGAATCACTATCTGCAGATAAGGTAATTCTTCCTGCCGGAGTAATTTTGATGAGCGATCCAAAGATGACAGTTGTTCACTTATCTGTTCGCTCTGCTGAGGTTGAAGAGACTCCAGTCGCCGCTCCTGCTGAAGGTGCTGCTCCTGCTGAAGGTGCTGCTCCTGCTGAAGGTGAAGCAGCTAAGGAAGATAAGAAGTAAGCAACCGCTAGCCTTAACTTATGGCAGCACGCTGGTTAGTAATTGGCCTTGGTAATCCAGGAGCTGAGTACGAAAAAACTAGACATAATATTGGGCAACTTTTGCTTGCCGAATTATCTGGCGGAAATAAATTCTCAGCACACAAATCTCGTATGGAGATATGTGAAGTAAAGGCTGGCCTGAATATATTGGTGCTGGCAAAATCTCGCGGTTACATGAATGAAACTGGTGGACCGGCAAAATCGCTAGCTGATTTTTACAAGATTCCATTGGACCAAATAATTGTTGCCCATGATGAATTAGATCTGCCATTTAATGCACTTCGTCTAAAATTAGGTGGTGGCGATAATGGCCACAATGGTTTGAAATCCTTAACTGCCTCCCTTGGTAGCGCTGATTACTATCGAATTCGAATGGGAATAGGCAGACCACAAGGTCAACAAGATCCAGCAGATTTTGTCTTAAAACAATTTGCTAGTGCAGAAAAAAAAGAGTTACCTGAGTTTATTTCTAGATGCGCTGATGCAGTTATTTCATTAGTTACAGATGGCTTGGACAAGGCACAAACTAAATTTAATAATTAAATCAGCCAGTATTTCTAAGCCCTGCCGCAACTCCATTAATAGTCAATAACAAAGCTCGAGTTAATTGTGGATCTGGATTTGTTTGGTTGCGAACCTGCTTAAGTAGAGAAACCTGCAAAAGTTGCAGTGGCGCTAAATAGGTATCTCGTACCGCTAGGGTTCGGGCCAAAATTGGTTGATTACCTAAGATTTCACTCTTGTTGGTTAAGGCCAGTAGCTCAGAAACTGTTAATTCAAACTCAGATTTAATCTGATCGAAAATCTTATGTAACTTCGGATCAACAAGATTATCAACATAACGTCTTGCTATTTCTAAATCAGTTTTGGCAATTGTCATTTCTACATTACTAATGAAGGTACGGAAGAAGTGCCAATTTTCTAATAACTCTTTCAGTACATCACCTTTGCCCGCCTCGCGAGCAGCCTTTAATCCAGATCCGACCCCATACCAACCAGGAACAATTTGTCGTGATTGTGTCCAGCCAAATACCCATGGAATAGCGCGCAGTGAAGATAAATCAGCATTGGCATCTGGGCGTCGAGATGGTCTAGATCCTAAAAACAAATTGCCTAGTTGTTCAACTGGAGTGGATTGATAAAAGTATGTAGGCAGATCTGATTGATCTACCAAATTTCGATATGTTGCAAAGGCAGCATTACTTATCAAATCCATGCAATCATCCCAAGAATTGAGTGCTGAAGTACTTTGTCTTGGCTTTCGATTTAAAACTGTGGCTTCAAGAGATGCAGCGATAGTTAACTCAAGATTTTCTTTGGCAAGTGCGGGCAGTCCGTACTTATCTGAAATAACTTCACCTTGTTCAGTCATCTTGATCTGTCCATCTATAGATCCCCAGGGAAGTGCAATTAATGCATCATAAGTTGGTCCACCGCCGCGACCAACCGATCCACCTCGTCCGTGGAACAATCTCAGCTTAACTCCGTGCTTGATGGCGACATCTCTTAATTTACGTTGTGCTTTGTGAATCTCCCATTGGCTAGTTGTAATTCCAGCATCCTTATTTGAATCTGAATAACCCAGCATCACCTCTTGAATATTTCCACGTAGATTAACAATCTGTCGGTACTGCGGATTACTTAATAAATTTTCTAAAATTAGATCAGCTGATCTAAGTTCAGTAACAGTTTCAAGTAATGGGGCGAAACCTATTTGCGCAAACTCATTTCCTGGCACAAGTGAAATTAAGCCGGCGTATTTACCGATCAAAGCTGCAGCAATGACATCATCTGCAGATTTAGTCATAGAGATTATGTAGGTTTCAATAACCTCAGGACCAAACCTTTTGATTAAATCATTTATTGCAACAAAGGTAGATAAGGTTTTTTTGCTGCCTTCATCTAACTTACTTAAATCTGGATTTTTTGAGTCATCCAGCGATTGGCTTAACTTATTAGTATCAAAATCGCCAATTACCTGTTTAAGTAATTTTCGATGCGCATCAGAGTGCTCTCGAATATCCATGGTGGCATGAGTTAATCCAAATGCAGTAATAGCTCTTGTTAAGCGCTCCAATAAACCACCGGCTATTAACTGACCATTATGTGCAAGCAATGAATCTCGCATAATCGTGAAATCAGCTAACAACTCTGCAGTGTCTTTGTAATCTCTTCCCGGTGCGTGAGGTAGTGCGCCCCGATGCCTAGCTTGAGTTATTAACAACTTATGGCGGATTGCAGTAGCTTTTAATCGATATGGCTCTTCGACATTAATTCGACGAAAGCGTTTTTCAATCTCTGGCAGCAGCTCTAAATCTTGCGCTACCGAATCAAGCAACTCTTTAGAAACTCCAGCGAGTTTGGTAGAGATTGAAAGCGCCTGCCTCAATTCATCAAGCAGATGAATAATGGTTCGAGTGAAGTGTGCATTTTGTAAAAGTATTGCCGCCTTGGTTACCTCAGCGGTAATGAAAGGGTTGCCATCACGATCGCCACCAATCCAAGTGCCGAAACTCAATGGTCTTGAAGTCAGTGGAATTTCTACGCCAATTCGTTTTAGCTCTTTATTAAATTGATCCAATATCTCTGGAACCGTAAATTCAAAGAGTTCATCTAGGTAGTAAAGAGAGTTAACCGCTTCATCTAACGGCTCTGGTTGACCAAGCCTGAGCTCATCAGTTTGCCAAATTAAATCAATTGCTTCAGCTAATCTGGTATTTCTGATCTCGCCCTCAGGTTGATCAAGCAATTCAGAGATGGTGGTTAACTTACTTAAAACCGATCTACGAGCAGCCTCTGTTGGATGTGCAGTAAATACTGGTCGGACGGAAAAATTACTTAACCAATTTTGTAAGTCGGCTGAAGAGAACTCCTTGTTATTTAAGGATTTTTCTATATTTGTTACCGCTTGGGAAATCCAACTTCCACTGCTGTGTTTTTCTTTGGCTAAAACCTTAACTCGGTCAACCTGTTCTGCCACATTAGCTAAATTAAAGTAAGTACTAAATGCGCGTACAAGTGAAGCTGTTTTATCTACGGAAAGATCACTTAAAAGCTGCTCTGCTTTACCCTCGCGAACAGCAAGTCGTACAGATTCAACTAAATTTAAAAGTTCAGGCCCTTCCTGTCTAACCAAGGTCTCGCCCAATAAATCAGCTAATTTGCGAACATCATTTCGCAAGGCGGAGTTATCGGAGTTCATGGCTTAATCATTACAGGTAATCACAGGTAGCAGCCTCCTATTTATCTGATCTAGAATTGAGTCATTCACCCCCCTTCTTTTAGAAGCGGGGGTAAGCGTCGTTTACAAGATAGGAGGTTGAAATGATCGAGCAATTCAAAAAGTTAATTGAACCGATTACTCAATATCTTCAAGAGCAAGAGAGTTACATCGCCGCATCATCTACTCACTCTTTATTAGCCGCAATTGCGGCAAATCAATCACCGATATTGCTAGTAACTACATCTACCCGTAGGGCTGATGAATTAACAGCGGAGCTAAAAGATTATTTAGCGCAATCTTCTGTATGCAATTTTCCACCGTGGGAAACTTTGCCTCATGAAAGGTTGAGTCCTAAAAGTGACACAATTACAGAAAGATTTAAAAGTTTAAACAGTATCAATTCAAACAACACAAAAATTATTGTCACATCAATTAGAGCCTTGCTTCAACCCATTATTAAAAATGATTTAGCGCACACAAAGATAGAGATATCGGCCGGAAAAGATTACGAGCTAGAAATTCTTATTGCGGATTTAAGTAGATTTGGATTTAATCGAGTAGATCTAGTTGAACGAAGAGGAGATTTTGCCGTTCGCGGAGGCATTGTTGATATTTTTCCCGCAGATCAAGAACATCCGGTTCGAATAGATTATTTTGGGGATCAGATTGAAGAGATCTCATACTTTTCTATCTCTGACCAGCGAAGCATTTCTTCTATTAAATCTCTAATCATTTATCCATGCCGAGAACTACTTATTGATGAGAAAATTAAATTAAATGCTGCGAAATTAGGTGAGCGCTTCCCCCAACTTAAGGAGTTGACTGAAAAGATTACGGAAGGCATTTACTTTGAAGGTATCGAATCGCTAGCGGCTGGTTTAGTTGAAAATTACAACTCATTAATTGATTACCTGCCGGCTACCACTCAAATTTGGTTTATCGATCAGCCACGAATAATTTCTCGTAGCGTTGATCTAATTGAAACAAATCAAGAGTTTCTCGATGCAGCATGGTCAAATTTGGCATGGAGCAATCAGGAAGGAAAGGCTCTGCCAGTTGATTTAACCAAGGAGTTAAATCGTGGTGGTTTTTACACCTTTGAGGAGATTAAAGAGTTATCTAAAAAAAGAGGTCAGGTTACAAAAGCACTTAATCTTTATCGAAGCAATCCAGAGGAGATAGAGCTCGAGTTTTTAGATGAGATAGAGAGCTTCGGAAATAAGTTTGAGTTGGCCGTATCGCAAATAAGTGATTGGTTTAAAGCGGGTTATCAAATAACATTTATAGCTGCAGGTTCAGGCACTTTAAAGAGATTTGCAGAGCTACTGACAAATGCAGATCTTCCATTTCAAATCGGTGAGAGTGCGCCAAAAAATAAGGTTATTTCTTTGCAGAGCTCATCTATTGCACATGGTTTTATAAGTGAAAAATTCAAAATAATCTTAATTACTGAGAAAGATATTTCTGGGCAGCGGTCAGTTGATAAAGATTTGGCACGAATGCCATCTCGTCGCAGAAAAGCGATTGATCCACTCTCATTAATAGCTGGTGATTATGTAGTACATGAACAACATGGTGTTGGTAGGTATGTAGAGTTGATTAATCGAACTATCGGTGGCGTTTCAAGAGAGTACTTAGTTTTAGAGTACGCAGCTTCTAAACGTGGACAACCAGCAGACAAATTATTTGTGCCCACAGACACCTTAGAGCAAGTTACAAAGTATGTCGGAGGAGAAGCCCCATCACTGCATCGAATCGGTGGTGCTGATTGGCAGAGTACAAAACGAAAAGCTCGTAAAGCTGTTAAACAGATCGCAGCAGAATTAATTAAGTTGTATGCGGCAAGAATGAGTTCGCCAGGTTTTGCCTTTTCACCAGATACCTCTTGGCAAAAGGAGTTAGAGGCATCATTTCCATTTGTTGAAACTATTGATCAACAGGCAACGATTGATGAAGTCAAGCATGATATGGAACAACCACATCCGATGGATCGAATTGTTTGTGGAGATGTGGGTTATGGCAAGACAGAGATCGCAGTTAGGGCTGCTTTTAAAGCGGTACAGGATGGAAAACAGGTTGTCATTTTGGTTCCAACAACCTTGTTGGTACAGCAACACTTCAATACTTTCTCTACTCGATACTCAGGTTTTCCAATAAAAATTGCAGCACTTTCTCGATTTAATTCAGCAAGTGAGAGCAAATCAACCATCGCGGGGCTTGCGACAGGTGAAATTGATGTAGTCATTGGAACGCATCGCCTTCTTTCTAAAGATATTGTTTTCCGTGATTTAGGTTTGTTAATAGTTGATGAAGAGCAACGCTTTGGTGTTGAACACAAAGAGGAGTTAAAGAAAGCTAGAACAAATGTTGATGTGTTAGCTATGTCAGCTACACCAATTCCTAGAACTTTAGAGATGGCGATAACTGGAATTCGTGAAATGTCCAACATAACTACACCACCAGAGGAGCGACATCCAGTTTTAACTTATGTGGGTGCATATGATGAAAAGCAGGTAACTGCAGCTATTCATCGAGAACTTCTGCGAGATGGTCAAGTATTTTTTATTCATAATCGAGTCGAGAGCATCGAAGCTGTAGCGGAACGTTTAAAGAAATTGATCCCAGAGCTTCGCATTGGCATCGCTCATGGTCAAATGAATGAGCGAGTATTAGAGGAGGTTATTTTAGGTTTTTGGAATAGAGAGTTTGATCTTTTACTTTGTACAACAATTATTGAAAGTGGAATTGATATACCAAATGCCAACACTTTAATTGTAGATCGATCAGATTTATTTGGTTTATCGCAATTACATCAACTTCGCGGACGAGTGGGTCGCAGTCGGGAGCGGGCCTATGCCTACTTTTTATATCCAACAGATAAGCCAATCACAGAGCTTGCACATGATCGATTAACAACGATTGCCACCAACACCGATCTCGGAGCAGGAATGCAGGTAGCTTTAAAGGATTTAGAGATTCGAGGAGCTGGAAACTTATTAGGTGGGGAGCAATCAGGGCATATCGCAGAGGTTGGCTTTGATTTATATATGCGAATGGTGGCAGATGCAGTTGATGAGTTTAAGAGTGGATACTTTGAGGAAACTCCGAAGAAATTAGAGTGCAAAGTTGAACTACCAATAAATGCTCACATTCCAATTGAGTATATTGAAGCAGAACGATTGCGATTAGATTTATATAGACGTATTGCTGATGCGGCAAGTGATGACGGATTAGGTGAAATTAAAGCTGAGTTACTAGATCGTTTTGGTGAACTTCCATCTGCAGTTATCGAATTATTGGCTGTGGCATCCCTAAGAATTTTCGCAAGAACTCTAGGAATTACTGAGATAGCAATTGCTGGAAAAAATCTACGTATAACCCCAGTTGATTTGCCAGAGTCGGCACAGATTAAATTAAATCGACTATATCCAGGCTCTATCTATAAAACAGCTTCGCAAACCGTGTTGGTGGCGAGGCCACAGAGCCCAAATTGGATTCAAGCGGGGCAAGTAGGGAATACTTCAACCCTTGCCTGGGTAGATTCAATTCTTAAGAATTTAATTCAACCACTAAGTAAAAATTACTAGAGAATAAGGAATCAATTACTAATGACGCTGAACAAATTTAAGAAAATATCTGCTGGATTAGTCATTGTATTTTTACTTAGCGCATGTGGATCTACTGGATCTGGTGTAACAATTGGCAAAACAGAGATCAGCTCAGCTCAAATCCAAAAGTATGTAGATGAAATTTTGAGCGAGCGTACAAAGGTTGACACCTCTCAGATGAATTTAGACTCCGGTGCATCATTAGTTAGAACACAAGCTCAATTTCAAATTATTTCTGTCGTACTAGATGAATTAATTTCCGAAAAGAAAATTTCAATTACACCTGCAGATGTTGCGGCTCGTAGAGCAGATATTGTTGCGCAGGTCGGTGGCGAAGCACAGCTGCCATCAGCGCTTGTTTCGGCCAGTCTGGCACCATCTAATTTTGATAAATACTTAAAGATAATCATGATTTCTGAAAAACTAAATGAACTTGTTGTAACTGAAGGCGCAACTGAAGAATCAGCTGGCGAGTTGGTTACTAAATTGGTTACTGATACCGCTAAAAAATTAGGCGTTAAAGTTAACTCTCGTTATGGCAAGTGGAATGAAGAAACTGCCACAATTGATGAGGCTGACAACACCGATGGTGCCGTAACTCCAGTTCCATAAAAATTATTTGTGAACTCACAATTAAATCGCTTGCGCGAGGTGATGGATAAACTTCGATCACCTGGCGGTTGTCCTTGGGATGCAGAGCAAGATCATCAATCCCTGCTCAAATACTTACTCGAAGAATCCTATGAGTTTATTGAAGCGGTGGAAGATCATGATCGAGTTGCAATGCAGGAAGAGCTAGGCGACTTACTTTTACAAGTTTTCTTTCATGCCAGAGTCGCGGAGGATAGTAAGGAAGCGCCTTTTGATATTGAAGATATCGCTAGAACCATTGCAGATAAATTAGAACGACGCCATCCCCATGTATTTGGTGGAAGTTCAGTAAAAGATAGTGCTGAGGTTGTTGAAAATTGGGAGAAGCAAAAAGCAACGGAAAAGGGAAGAACATCTGCGATTGATGGAGTACCACTTGCACAACCTGCATTGCCGCTTGTTTCCAAATTACTTTACCGCGCAGAGAAGTTTGATTATCAATTAGATATTGAAAAAGAATTACAACTTTCTGAAAACACCGATTCAGAAGCCTTTGGAAAATTAATGGTTGGATTAGTTGCGCAAGCAATTGAACTTGGAATAGATCCTGAGGCATCGCTTCGAAATGCTGCTAAAGGCTTAATTAGTGATATTCAGGCGCATGAGCAAGGTAGAATTACTTCATAACCTCAAATATTTAGGAGATTTACGTGGCCATTATCGAAACAATTCATGCCCGAGAAATTCTTGACTCACGTGGAAATCCAACAGTTGAGGTTGAGGTTGTTTTAGAAGATGGCAGCACAGCACGCGCTGCAGTTCCAAGCGGTGCTTCGACTGGAGCTTTTGAAGCTGCAGAACTTCGCGATGAAGGAAAGCGCTACCTGGGCAAGGGTGTTGAGAATGCGGTTAAAAATGTAAATGAAAAGATTGCACCAATCATCTGTGGTTTTGATGCACAAGATCAACGATTAATTGATGATGAGATGATCGCTTTAGATGGCACAAAAAATAAATCAAAATTGGGTGCAAATGCAATTCTGGGTGTTTCATTGGCCAGCGCACGCGCTGCAGCAGAAAGCAGTGATTTATCATTTTTCAAATACATTGGTGGACCAACTGCGCACACCTTGCCAGTTCCAATGATGAATATTTTAAATGGTGGCGCACATGCAGATACCAATGTTGATATTCAAGAGTTTATGGTGGCACCAATTGGCGCAACCACATTTAAAGAATCTCTACGTTGGGGTGCTGAGATTTACCACAGCTTAAAATCTGTTTTGAAAAAGCAAGGACTGGCTACAAGTATTGGTGACGAAGGTGGTTTTGCACCAAATCTAGCAAGCAATCGCGCAGCACTTGATCTGATTTTAGAGGCGGTTGAAAAGGCTGGTTTTAAACCAGGAAAAGAGATTGCACTTGCGATGGATGTAGCAGCAACTGAGTTTCATGAAAAGGGTGTTTACAACTTTGAGGGCAAACAATTAACCTCAGATGAAATGATCTCTTATTACGCTGAATTAGTTAATGCTTATCCATTAGTTTCAATCGAAGATCCACTTGATGAGGATGATTGGGATGGCTGGAAAAAAATGACAGCTCAATTAGGATCAAAAATTCAAATCGTAGGAGATGACCTTTTTGTAACAAACCCAGAGCGCCTATCTCGCGGTATTGAGAACCAAACTGCAAATGCTTTATTGGTAAAGGTAAATCAAATTGGAACTCTTACTGAAACTATGGATGCTGTGGCACTTGCACACAGAAGTGGTTATCGATCAATGATGAGCCATCGATCAGGTGAAACTGAAGATACAACAATTGCAGATTTAGCGGTTGCACTTGAGTGTGGTCAAATTAAGACAGGTGCACCAGCCAGATCAGAAAGAGTTGCAAAGTACAATCAATTATTAAGAATTGAAGAAGAGTTAGCGCATGCGGCGATTTATGCCGGTCGCAATGCATTCCCTAGATTCCAGGGGTAATTTTGGCTAAGAAATTTATTGCGGCTGGATTAATTTCAAGTGGCCGCAAAAAAATTAATAGTGGATTAAAGCGACAAGGCTTATCTAATCGAGCATTAATATTAGGAGTTATCCTCTTTGTATTAGCTGTTACTTTGGCGCCACCATTGCAACATTACTTTAATCAAAAAGCACAGATCAACTCTTTAAAGTCGCAATTACTAGATAATCAAGCGATGTTAGATGCTGCTGCCAAAGAATTAATTCTTTGGAATGATCCAGAGTATGTGGCGGGCCAGGCGCGTGCGAGATTACACTTTGTTTTCCCAGGTGAGCGTCAGTACATAGTTTTAAATGAAGACTCTGGCGATGTAACGCCAGATGCCACAAAGGTTTCTGAACAATTTCCTGTTGGAATTCCGTGGTACTCCCGATTAATTTCATCAATTACTAGCACAAATGTAAATCCATAAATGGAAAAGGCAACGGAGGCAGATTTAACAATTGTTGCTGCACAACTTCAACGAACACCTAGAGATGTGTATGCGGTTGGACATAGATGTCCATGTGGTGCAGTAGATGTAGTTGAGACACCACCCCGATTGGCAGATGGCACACCATTTCCCACCTTTTATTACGCAACCTGTCCTAAATTAACTGCAGCAATTTCAACACTGGAAAGCTCTGGCTTAATGCAAGAAATGAATCTACGTTTACAAAGTGATCCAGATTTATTAGGAAGGTATCAAGCAGCCCATGATGATTATGAAGCTGCGCGAGATGCGGTAGCAAAAGAGTTAAATTTAGATGTTCCGGAGGTGGAAGGAACCACCGCAGGTGGCATGCCAGATCGAGTTAAATGCCTGCACTCATTAATTGCCCATTCACTTGCAGCTGGCGAAGGTGTGAATCCATTGGGTGATGAAGCATTAGCAAAATTACCAAAGTGGTGGATTAGTAAGCCTTGTAGCGATATATCTAATTTATTGGATAAAAAATGACAAGAGTTGCGGCAATTGATTGTGGCACTAACTCCATCAGATTATTAATTGCAGATATCACCAATGGAAATTTTAGAGAAGTAGTTCGCGATATGGAGATTGTGCGACTTGGGCAGGGTGTTGATCAAACAAAAAGTTTTCATCCAGATGCCATTGCCCGAACACTCGCTGCTACTGAAAAATTTGCTATGCAAATAAAAAGTAAAGGTGTTGAAAAAATTAGATTTTGTGCAACCTCAGCAACTCGTGATGCCACAAATCGCAATCTTTTTATTGATGGTGTCAGAGAAATTCTTGGAGTTGAGGTAGAGGTAATTCCAGGTGAAGAAGAAGCGGCCTTATCCTTTACGGGTGCAACTAAGGAGTTAAATCAAAAAGAAGCTCCATTTTTAGTAGTTGATATTGGCGGCGGCTCAACTGAATTTGTTATTGGCTCAACTGAAGTTTCATTGGCAAAGAGTGTAAATATTGGGTGTGTTCGAATGAGTGAGCGCCATTTAAATCAACAACCACCAACATCGGCACAAATACATGCAGCGATTACCGATATTGATATGGCAATTGCTGAGGCAGCCCGAGTTGTTCCGATCACCACCGCACAAACATTGGTTGCAGTCGCTGGAACTGCGACAACAGTTGCAGCAGCTGCTTTAGAACTTACAACATATGATCGACATGCAATTCACCTTTCTAGAATTTCTGCTGAGAAGGTTCATAAAGTGGCGGCGATGTTTCAACAATTAAGTAGAGATGAGATTTCAAATTTAGGTTATATGCATCCTGGTCGAGTTGATGTAATTACCGCTGGCGCACTTGTCTTATCTCGAGTGATGGCAGCGACTGGCGCTGGCGAATTTGTCGCATCTGAGTCAGATATTCTCGATGGTATTGCTTGGAAATTAGCTGGTGAATAGAGCAATAAAAGACGGGTAGATTTACCCCCTGAAGATTCGCCCCTGTAGCCCAATGGCAGAGGCATGCGACTTAAAATCGCACAAGTGTGGGTTCGACCCCCACCGGGGGCA
>JACCDX010484578.1_pt1 | contig 12912 bp, 9 predicted proteins | sample 7449681 | NCBI WGS metagenome assembly JACCDX01 (sample SAMN15323450, study PRJNA562643) | freshwater metagenome | isolation source: river surface water | place: USA:Blue River Watershed | collected 2017-08-18
ACAAATTATACCACGGTGGTATAAGCTAATAAGTCAACTAATATATTATGTCAGAAGTAATTTCTCAAGAAGTTATCGAGAACTTCTTAAATGGTTGGGACCCCGAGCAATACATAGTGGGGGTTGAGTACGATTACAGAACCAACAAAATTTTCAAAGTAATTCAGGACCCTGAAAAGGGTAAAATTATAAAACAAGATACCTTGGTACCATTCCTTTGGGTTGGTGACCTGAGTGGTTTGAACTTTTACCAAAACAACAAAGCCCTCCAAAAGAAAAAAATGGGTGAGTATGGTATTCTAATTGAAAAATTAGAAACTCACGGTAATGAACGTTTACAGAATGGTATGACACACTTAGTTAAGTGTATGAAAGGTTATACTGAATTGGTAAACTTCTTCAGACAAGGTGGGGTTGACCCATGGGGTGAAAAAACAAAATCTCTTTTTACAATACTATCTCCTGTTGAGCAATATCTAATACAGAAAAAGAAACGTCTTTTTAAAGGTATTGATGATTATTCGGGAGTTCATCGATTTGTATTCGATATCGAGACCACGGGTTTGGAAGCAGAATCAAGTGAAATTATCTTGATTGGAGTTAAGGATAATCGTGGTTTACAGGAAACCATTCCCGCGTTTGGTGAGGATGGTGAGAAGAAATGTATTGAAAGATTCTTTGAACTAATACGAGAAGTAAAACCAACAATTATTGGTGGATATAACTCAGCATTCTTTGACTGGCCGTTCATTTTAAAACGAGCAAACATATTGGGTGTGGATGTTAGTGGATTGACACAAATATTCACAACACAAGGAATGAAGGAAAAAGAAGGTGTATTAAAATTAGCAAACGAAATTGAACCATATACCCAACACGTTATATGGGGGTTTAATATCATTGATATTGCTCACTCTGTTCGTAGAGCACAAGCAATAAATTCCGAAATCAAATCTTGGGGATTGAAGTACATCACCAAGTATTTGGAAAAAGAAAAACCTAATCGTGTTTACGTTGATGGTGCATATATCTCAAAGATTTATTTAGAAAACGATAGTTACTATGTTAATCCAAAAACAGGTAACTATAAAAAGATTGGTGAACCCGGTACAGATGGTTTACTTGAGAAGTATCCCAATAAATTTGAAATATGGCCAGGTAGAAAAATAGTAGAACAGTATCTTGACGATGACTTGTATGAAACTATGATTGTAGATGATTCATTCTCACAATCAACTTTCTTACTATCAAAGTTGGTACCTACAACATATGAGAGAATCGCAACGATGGGTACCGCAACACTGTGGAAAATCATCATGTTGGCGTGGTCATATGAGAATAATCTTGCGATTCCTGCCAAGGATGAAAAGAGAGCAATCACAGGTGGATTATCACGTTTGTTAAACGTTGGTTACGCAAAGAACATCGTTAAGTTTGACTACGCATCTCTTTACCCATCAATTCAGTTAGTGTATGATGTATTCCCTGATTGTGATGTAATGCACGTACAGAAATCGATGTTAAAGTATTTCCGTAACATTCGTATTAAGTACAAACGTCTTGCCGGTGAATTGAAATCGTCTGACCCTGTCCAAGCGGAGATGTATGACCGTAAACAATTACCAATCAAAATTTTCATCAACGCATATTTTGGTTCATTATCTGCACCTCAAGTATTTCCATGGGGAGATATGAATATGGGTGAAACTATTACATGTACAGGTCGTCAGTGTCTTCGTATGATGATTATGTTCTTCATGAAAAAAGGTTACAAACCTCTCGTAATGGATACGGACGGTGTGAACTTTGAAACTCCCGACACCATTAATGAACACACTTACATCGGTAAGGGATTAAATGAATTGGTTGACGAGGGTAAAGAATATAAAGGTATTGAAGCAGATACTGCGGAGTTTAATGACATCTTCATGAGAAACGAGATGGGATTGGACATTGACTACACCGCACCATCTTGTATTAATGTTTCACGAAAGAACTACATCATCAAATTAAATAAAAAAGGTAAAGAAGTTATTAAATTAACGGGTAATACCATTAAATCAAAGAAACTACAACAATACATTGTAGAATTCTTAGATGAGGGATTGAAACATTTACTTAATGGTGACGGACTTTCTTTTGTTGAGTTGTACTATCAATACGTTGAGAAAATTTATAATAAAGAAATTCCTCTTTCTAAGATTGCCAACAAAGCCCGTGTTAAACAATCAGTAGATGATTATAAAAAACACATTAAGAAAACAACTAAATCGGGTTCGTTAATGTCTCGCCAAGCACACATGGAATTAGTGTTACAAAATAACTATCCCGCAGGACTTGGTGAAACGATTTACTATGTGAATAATGGTATAAAGAAATCCGACGGTGATGTTCAGAAGATTTCTAAACCAACAAAGAAAATGCAAGAGGAGTACATGAAAGAACATGGTACTCCGATACCAAATGATTACTTATTAATCAATTGTTATATGATTCCTGAAAAGGATATTGTAAACAATCCAAATCTAACAGGTGATTATAATGTTGCACGATACCTAACAAACTTTAATAAACGTATCGAACCTTTATTATGTGCGTTTAAACCTGAAATTCGAGAAGATATTCTTGTTGAGGACCCGAAAGACAGACAATACTTTACTAAGTCACAATGTGAACTTATAAGTGGACAACCATTAAAGAGTGACGGTCAAGATAAGTTCGATGAGGTCATGACACTTTCAGATAGTGAAGTATTATTTTGGAACCGAGTACAACGTGACCCATTCTTTATGTATGTGGAGAATAGTATTGAATTGGTTGACCAATATTGGGTTGACCACAATAGAAAAGTTGTAAATCTACAAGTTGCCAGCACAAAAAGCAATGAAGATGAAATAATCGAAACCAACGGTAACGATTTTGCATTTCATGCCGTTGAGAGTTAAATTACATTGAATGGAGATTGCATTGGTCGGTATTTCAATGACTTGTTAAGATTCTCAGCTTCGTTTCCTTTTCTTTCAAGGACTTTTTCGGGACGAAGTCTTTCTAATCTTTGCATCAATTCTTCCGCCAATTTTAATTTCTCATCTTTTGCTTCTGTTAGAAGTGAGGAGTAATCAAGTTTTACTGAACTATCAGGAACTTGTAGGTCACCTGAGAATTTACCCCAAATTCTTGCCAATCCTTCTTTAGCATAAGCAATTAGATATTTTCTAACCCAATTCTGTGCGGGTTTGTTTAACATATCCCAAGTCAATTCTTCAGTATCTACGTCTGATGGTAATTTAATAATACCGCTATTTTTATCTAAACAAGTATCCAAAGCCAAAGTGTCGTAATACCAATACCAAACTTTATGTCTATTGTTTTGTAAGGAACCAAAATCAAATCTACCACCCGGTACATTGTATAAATGAACAATTTTAGTTCCATTTGGACCCGCAGTAACTCGATAAGTTAATTCACCACCAATAAGTCGGTTTTTAATATTTCTATCACCCATTCTTAACAATAAGTCATAAGCAGGTAACATAAAATAAGAACCTGATGAACCAACTTGTGCAAATCCACCAACACCACCAAACGCAACACCACCAAGACCACCAAAACCACCTAAAAATGGGTCAACAATCGAATCGGTTAACTCCGCCCTTGTAAACCATAAAAGTTCATTTATTTCTCTTCCCGCAGGAATCACATATGTTTGGGTATTTGCACTAAGTGATATGTAATCCTTTTTTAACTCGGCATTACCACCTGTCTGAAGACCCACAATCTTAGAATATGAGTGAGTATATTGTGTTTCATAATCTAAACTTCTTGTGGTAAAAGCTCTCGTTAATGATTGTGTATCAACATCCAATCCCGCCAATGCAGACCATTGAGATTCAATCAACCAATCACTTACATATTGTTCATACTCAGAGAGGGATAATTCTAAGAATGTATCCATTTGTTCTTCTGTTAATTCAATACCTCTAACTGGCATTCCCAATAGATGGAATACCTGTGTATATAACTTCTCTCTGTCCGGTTGCGTAATTATTGTGGATGCCATATTGTTTTTATCTATAAATATTCGTATATTAGCATATCATAGAAATATTTTGTGAAACCTCAATATAAGTTTAAATATAATAAAAACAAGTATTCCTCGGGAATCTATAAGATTTGTACGGGTAGAGAGACCGTACATAGTAAGGAAAAACCAAGATTAAAAGAGAATTGGGATAAGGTATATAAGAAGTTTTATACTCCTCACAATCAATATGGTATAAATCCTGAGAGTGGTCTTGAGGGTGTTTTAACCTCAAAGAAAACATGGTCCGCGGTGAACCAAATTAATACACACGCAACCGCTCAGGACATTCTAATTCAATATCTAAACCAACAGATTTCAAATAAGTTTGTTGCTCGAGGAATTGAAGACGTTGATGGGAGAAAGGTAAAACTAATTGAATTTGACCCTAAATCCGAAGACCCCGAGTATATTCGTACCGAACTTGACAATTACTTCTTTTGGATAAATTATTTTGGTGATAAGATTTTCAAAAACCTTAATGAAATAACCAAGGAAGACCCGTTACATCAAATTTTGGAAATTGCCAACTTTACAATGGCACAAGGAACCTTTGGTGAGTTATCAACGGAATATCTACTCAAAACCAAATTTAAGAATCAGTACAACACATATCGTAATTCATCAACAAGAGGTGATTTCTCTGATATGATTACAGGTACCGATATATACGTAACCGTAAAAAGTAATCCTGAAACCATCAAAAATTTCCAAGTTAAAAACTCGAAGATTTATAGTGGTAACACAATCTATACATCGATAAACACGAGGGATTACAAAAAGAAGGGAGTTGATTATTTGGTATTGGCACAAATAGATATTAAAGATGACCCAACATATGTTCCAAATCCCACAACATTAGTTTTTTTACCAATGAAGGAAGATTTATTGAAAACTAATAAAAGCTTCACGGGTACAAAAGACACTTACACATTCGATTCAAAAGATATTATTATGGAAGAAAATATTAGTCCAATATTCAAATCAAAACCGTTCTTTGAATTTTTTAAATACTGTTCAAAACAAGGTATCGGATTTGACATGGATGTTTCAGAAAACGAAACTAAGTTCGAGATTTTAGAAAAATCAATTAAGTTTTTACTTCCCGAGAAGGAAGAAAACTTTGATGAATCGGTTGTTCTTGACGCGTGGAAACAGTTAATCGAAATCTACGATGATGGTCCCGCTAAAAAAGAAAATTTAGAGTTCTTACAACAATTCATTAAGAAGTGATTGAGCAAAACTCTCGGAGTATTCACCATCACCCATGACTTGGTCGATAATATTCTTCTTCTTCTGTAAGATATTATAAACAATCATTTCAATAGTGTTCTCAAATACTGGATAGTAAACGAGGACACTATTTTTTTGCCCATATCTATATGCCCTATCTTCTGCTTGTGAATGGTCAGAAGGAACAAATGAAAGGTCATTCATAATAACAGTTTCTGCTGCGGTTAGAGTAATACCAACACCGCCGGCTTTAATGTTTGAAATGAACACTTTTATCTTATCATCATTTTGAAATCTATCAACACTATCTTGTCTTCTTTCTTTTGACATTCTACCATCGAGAGTTACCGAATTTTTCTTGTACTTCTCATGTATCATATCCAAACTCATGGTGAAGTTTGTGAAGACAATTACCTTCTTACCTTGTTCAATAAACTTATCGATTAATTCACAAGTATATGGTACCTTTTCATACGCAATAACTTGTCTTATCTTCATCAAACGATTAAGAGTTACACTAATTGATTCGTTCTTTTTATTGTCCTTAGTAATCCTCATGAAATCCTCTAACTCCTCATCATAGAAGGTACTCTTCATATCTAAGAAAACAGGTGTAATAATCTTCTCAGGTAAATCAAGAATATCGGTTTTCATCCTTCTTAATACGAGGTTCTTAGTTCTGTCTCTTAATTCATCGAGATTACTCGCACCGCCGGTATTCCATATTTTTTTACCTCCAACAGTGAACTGATATCCTGCACAATATCTTCTAACAAATCCTTGCCAATTTAATGCAATTGGTGAGTTTACAATCTTCAATAGATTATAATAATTGATTGGTCTTGATGTCATTGGGGTACCTGTTAACAACCAAACCTTAGGGATTTGTCTAACAATATCATTTATCAATTTAGTTCTCTGTGCCGTTGGATTTGAAATATAATGAGCTTCATCAATAATCACTAAATCAAATCCTTCATTCATGATTAATTTATAAGCTTCACTGTCTTCTGTTTTATCAGTTGTGTGGTAATTCTTTATAATGTCATAATTGATGATATAATAATCATAAGTGGAACCCCATTTCCTACCTTCAACAATTAATGTTTTCTTTTTAGAGTAGTTTTCAATTTCTCGTGACCAGTTGATTTTCAAAGAAGCGGGACAAATGATTAAAACCTTTTTTGCACCACTTTCTAATGATGCAATGATTGCTGAAGTTGTTTTACCAAGACCCATATCATCCGCAAGAATGAATCGGTCATTAGCTAGTAATTTTTCAATTGCTTCTTTTTGGTGTGACATCGGTGCACGATGTGAATACGGTGAATAATCAACCTCTCTGTTTAATTTCTTTTCTTCTTGGATGATTGATGATTTTGGCAACCAAAATGCATATAGTTTTTCAGTGTCAACTATTTTACCCCAAATGTGGTAAGCTTTGTCACTTTCACATAGTAATTTTTCACACCAAACCTTTTCGGGGATAGATGTTAGTTTTTTCTCATCCATCATTTTTTCACCGAAATTCTTGGCAATTGTAAGATATTTTCGAGCAACCCTTGGCACCGTCTCATGATATTTTAAGACGTATTCAGATTGAGGACGAGTAAGTTGGAAATTTTTAACGGTTGAGAATTTCAATTTCCAATCTAATAATTGATTATTGAAACCTTCGTAGTTTAACAGTATATCCCTCGCCTCTATTTCGGGTATTTTATTCTGCATATAATCTAAATATAATAAAATAGAATGAATATTTAAACTATTTATTGAGTATGAAGCATAAGTTACCCATAACAAGAATTAGTAAATTCTTTTCCGAAACCGATTTTGATTTAAACCAACAAATCGGACAGGAATATCTGCATGGGGATTTAAACATGAAATTAGTATTGTTTAGAGTTGACAGACAGAAAACAGATACCGATGAAGTTTACGCCGAAGTTGGTAAGGACCAAATCAAATTTTTACCCCCTGTTGAATTCAATGGATTGGTGAAAATTGAGGAACCAAAAAACACAACATATAAGGGTGGTTTGGGTAGGTACTTAGAACCGGGTAATATGACAATATCTGTATACATAAGACATTTGGAAGAGTTGAAGGTAGATATTAGATATGGTGATTATATCGGTTATGCGGAATCTGAGGATAGAATACGATATTATACTGTAACAAACGATGGTAAAGTAACATCGGATAATAAACATAACATGTTCGGTTTTAAACCATATTACCGAACAATACTTTGTACACCTGCTCAGGAATCTGAATTTAGAGGAATATAATCATGGGAATACCTAAAAGAAAAAATAATATTCAAGTTTACGGAGTGAAATCCGATATGAACGGACCCGATATTGTGGGTAGAAGGAAAGAGTTATTAGAAAGAATAACAAAATCAGACACTTTTCTACCTGATTCAATATTACACGAGGACCTTGATTTAGGTATGCTTGATTATGTAAAAGAAAATTTCAAAATCGTATCGGATGGAGACCAAATTCCAATTATACCAAGAATCTTAACCATTCAAAGATGGGGTGAGATGTCAAACAATTGGACATTTGCAGATGAAGATGGTAATATGAAACTACCATTCATTGCGGTTATTAGAAAACCCGACGTTCAACCCGGTACAAATCCATCAATACAAAGAACAATCCCCGATAGAAGAGATTTCTTTTATGCTTCGGTTCCAACATGGAACGGAACTCAGATGGGTGCAGACATTTATAAGATACCACAACCCGTGGCAATTGATTTAACATATGATGTTACTGTTGTTTGTACAAAACTTAGGGATGTAAACCGTTTTAATAGAATTGTACTTCAGAAGTTCTCATCTCGTCAATCATATACGAGTGTTAAAGGACATTATATTCCAATTGTATTGGACAGAATTGAAGATAATACCCCAATGGACACATTAGAGGGTCGTAGATTCTATATTCAGAACTATACCTTCACAATGTTAGGTTTCCTAATTGATGACGAGGAGTTCGAAGTAAAACCAGCAGTTAGTAGAATGTTCCTTTTAAATGAATTCATTAAAAGTAACAACTTCGCTAAAAAATATGTGGTTAAAACCATCGAGGTTACCATTGCTTCGTTTCCTGCTGACGGATTACAAACACAATTCAGTGTTGGTGAAACAATAAATGTATTATTCACAGTAGCAATTAACGGTCTTATTCAAGTTAGGGATGAGGATTACTTCCATATTGCTCAAACATCGAAAATAACCTTTGCTGAACCACCACCAGAGGGTTCGGTTGTAACCATCACATACTATAAGGGAAGAAATGACACCTTTGTAGATACATTTGGACGACCTTTAAACGTTGTTTATGATACTTTTACGTATGATGGTAGTGGTTTAGAATTTACCACATCAAGTGCGATTGATAGTGTTATAAGTTTGGACATTAACGGTCTTGTTGAGGATGAAGGTTCGGGTTTTGAGGTTTCAGGTAACTACACTGTAAAACTACTTGGTACACCTATTGTTGGTTCTAAAGTTAGTGTGGTATACTTGAGTTAATTCTCACCATATATATCCTTTTTTTTAGGTTTACAGGTCTCCTCAATCCACTTCTGAACAACCTTGTAAATTTTCATACCATTTTTATCGCAATATTCTTTCAACATCTGATGATGTTTTTCACTGACTTTGATGTTTTTTGAGTTCTCTTTTTCCATAAAGATAAATAAGGATAAAAAAGGATTTTTTATTATCCTTTTTTAAAAAAGTCACGAAATCTTTGCTAAAAACAAAGATATTTATAGAAAACAAATAAAATAAATTAACCAAACTATTAAAAATGGCAAATTCAAATAGAGTATTTGTATCTCCGGGTGTTTACACGTCAGAAAAAGATTTAACATTCGTAGCACAGAGTGTTGGTGTTACAACTCTTGGATTGGTTGGTGAGACCCTTAAAGGTCCTGCATTTGAACCCATCCTTGTAACCGATTACGATGAATTCAAACTTTACTTCGGAGGTTCATCACCAGTAAAAGATGGAAACGGTAACCCAAAATTCGAGTTACCTTATGTTGCTAAAGCATACCTTGAGGAATCAAATCAACTTTTCGTAACAAGAATTCTTGGTCTTACTGGTTACAAACCCGTGAGAACATTCGCAATAAAAACCCTTGGAGGTTTCGAACTTGGAGCAATGGCAAGCTCCACAACAGGTATCACCATGGACCCAACTCCTTTCTCAACTTTCACAGGAAGTACAGTATATGCTGAACTTTCAGGTAAAACCGCACATGATGGTCAATCTATCACTGACTACATTTATTCAGTATTTAGTGGTGTAAGTGGTAATGATGGAGTATGGTTCGTTATCGGAGAAGCAGATGCTGCAGACGTTGCAGCACAAGACCCAACTAAAGAATTGATTTCTCCACTTACAGGAGAATTAAATGCCGATTCAATTTGGAATAAGAATTGGTTCAACGTATACAATAACGGTTTAAATGAAGTTTATTCCTACCTATGTGTGTGGAATGGCTCAACTAATCAATTATCTGTAACAAGATATGAATATACCGCAACATTATTGAGTGATTACGATGAACAAGTGGTAGTTGCATTCCGTCCAAGAGGTTCTTACTCAGGACAAACATTGAATTTAGAGGTTACAACAAATGCTCACTTCAATGTAACGGGTGCAGATTTACCTAACAATCCATTCTCTGAATTTACAATTACAGTAACAGGTTCAACAAGTGGTGTGAAAACTTTCACTTGTTCAATGGATACAACCTCATCAAAATATGTAACTAAAGTTTTAGGTACGGATGTATTTGATAAACCAAAATCAGAAGTTCCGGTTTATGTTTACGAATCATACCCTAACTATTTAAAATCAGCTTTCGAACAAGGTTTCGTAAGAGGTTTGAGTTTAACAGAGGTATTTGTATCAGAAGGAAACAATTTCGTTGGACAGTGGGATACCCCAATGTCACCAACAGTTGTTTCTGAAGTTCGTGGTGGTGAAGTATCTGACTTATTCGATGTCATCACTATCTCTGATGGTAACGCGGCAAACGAACAAGTTAAAATTTCAATCATCAATATCAACTTGGAAACAGGTGAATTTGATATGATTGTTCGTGACTTTAACGATTCTGACGATAATATGGTAGTTCTTGAAAAATTCACGAGATGTTCAATGAACCCTGACCTACCAGGTTATATAGCAAGAAAAGTTGGTACATCTGATGGTGAATATGAATTACGTTCAAAATACATCATGTTAAATATGGCAAGTAACCATCCGGTGGATGCGTTCCCTGCAGGTTTCAAAGGATTTACAGCTAACACATCATTCTCAGGTACAACTTTGGGTTCTGTTATGTACAAAACTCAATTCTTCGAAGCTGGTGATGTAATTGGATATGAAAGTGATGGTACTGAAAAATTATCAGCTGGTGATAAGGTAAGAAAAATCAGTTTTGGTCTTTCTTCACAAGTTGGTTTTGATAAGGACCTTTTCAAATACAAAGGTTCGGCAGCAGCAGGTTCAACTAATGGTTTCCACTTATCAACTAACGCTTCTACAATCACTGGTACCACATTTGTAACAACTCCTTATGACTTAGAAGGTCAAACAGGTGTTGATAACGTAATGACAAGTATTAACTACCGTAAATTCACATTCGCAGTATGTGGTGGTTTCGACGGTTGGGATATCTACAGAGAAGTTAAAACATTCGGAGACCCATACATCTTTGGAAAACCAACTTATGTAAGTGGTAACACTTCAAATGGTGGTGTTTTCAGTACAAGTGTTGGAAACTCTGACTACTACGCTTACCTACAAGGTATCAATACATTCGCAAACCCTGAAGCGGTTGACATCAACATCTTCGCAACTCCGGGTATTAACTTCTACGACCATAGTTCATTGACTTCACAAGCAATTGACATTATGGAAAATGATAGAGCGGATTCACTTTACATCATTGCACCACCTAATTTCTCAACTGTTGAGGAAGTAGTAGATGCATTAGATGGAGTTGCACTTGATACTAACTATTCAGCAACCTACTGGCCTTGGATTCAGGTTAGAGACCAAGATAACGCAACACAACTATACATCCCACCAACAGGTGAGGTTGTTAGAAACATCGCTCTTACCGACAACGTATCATTCCCATGGTTTGCGGTAGCAGGTTACTCAAGAGGTTTGGTAAAAGCTATCAAAGCAACTAAGAAATTGACACTTGACGAAAGAGATGAGTTATACAAAAATAGAATTAACCCAATCGCAACCTTCTCAGATACTGGTACTATCATTTGGGGTAACAAAACCCTTCAAGTTAGAGAATCTGCGTTGGATAGAATTAACGTAAGAAGATTGTTGTTAAGAGCAAGAAAGTTAATTTCAGCAGTTGCAGTTAGATTACTATTTGAACAAAACGATGAGCAAGTAAGAAATGAGTTCTTGAGATTGGTTAACCCAATTCTTGAAGCTATTAAGAGAGAAAGAGGTTTATACGAATTCCGTGTAACTGTATCAAATGACCCAGAGGACATTGATGCAAACACTCTTAGAGGTAAGATTTACATCAAACCAACTCGTTCACTTGAATTCATTGATGTTGAGTTCATAATTACACCAACAGGAGCATCATTTGATAATATCTAAATGAAAAAAGGGGAAGTTTAACCGCTTCCCCTTTTATATGTTTCACATGGAACCAAAAATTATAAAAAATATACTTTGATAAACCACCCAGTATTATACCAGAATATTCTAGTATCTAGTTCTAGTATTATTATTTTCTAGTTTTATTTCTAGTTCTAGTATTATACTAGTATGGAAAAAATACGAAAAAAAAATGACATTAACAAGAGGTGCAGATAAACAAATTATATTTTTTGGATAATTACATATTTATAAGAAAGTAAGATAAACTTAAAAAATTAAAAAAACATAGACATGGCAGATTTATTAATGAAAATGCCGGTTCCTTACGAACCGAAAAGAGTAAACAGATTTATCCTTCGTTTCCCTTCTTCATTGGGAATTAACGAATGGTACGTTTCGTCAGCGGCTAGACCGAGTGCTAAAATCAACTCAGTAGCAATTCCATTTATCAATACTTCAACTTACGTTGCTGGTAGATTTGAATGGAATGAATTAAGAGTAACCTTTAAAGACCCAATTGGTCCTTCGGCATCACAAGCATTGATGGAGTGGTTCCGTTTACACGCAGAATCAGTAACAGGTCGTATGGGTTATGCTGCAGGTTATAAGAAAGATATTGAATTAGAAATGTTAGACCCAACGGGTGTTGTGGTTGAAAAATGGATTCTTCAAGGTACTTTCATCACCGACTTAAACTTCAATGAACTTGATTATTCAAGAGATGATATCGCAACTATCACTTGTTCATTGAGAATGGATAGATGTATTCAAGTATACTAAAATAAAAAAAATCTGTCAAAGCGAAGGTCTTCTCAAAAGGAAGACCTTTACTTTTTTATATAAATTCCGTAAACTTATATAGTTATAACAAAAACATTTATGGAAGAATTTAGAGTCGACCCAACCATTGCGTATGACGTTGTGGAA
>JACCDX010613770.1_pt1 | contig 12911 bp, 9 predicted proteins | sample 7449681 | NCBI WGS metagenome assembly JACCDX01 (sample SAMN15323450, study PRJNA562643) | freshwater metagenome | isolation source: river surface water | place: USA:Blue River Watershed | collected 2017-08-18
TGTTTTTCTTGAATCATTAAATTATATTCATTTTTTTTATTTATTAATTCTTGAAGATTTTTTCTTTTACTACAAATATTTGTATTAAAATGACGTTCTAATCCTTGACGTGTACAAAATTCAGATGAACAATCAATACATATATATTTATTTTTAGATTTATCAAAGTATTTATCTAATATATGTGTTTTTTTATTATTTATTATATTTTGAATTTGATTATTTAAAATATCATTTATTTTATTATTTTTTTCATTTGATTTAATTTCTTCATTTGATTTAATTTCTTCATTTAATTTAATTTCTTCATTTAATTTAATTTCCTCATTTAATTTAATTTCTTCTTTTTTATCTTTTTTATTTTGATTTATATTTTTTTTATAATTAGATGTAATATAATTAACTTTATCATTATAATTTGTTATTATAAATAATATATCATTTATTCCAAGATTTTTATAATTAATATTAAAAATATATTTTTTTGATTCTGATAATAATTTAGCTTCTTCATATGAATTTAATGTACAACATTCACATTTTGTTTTTCTATTAAAATGTTTTACCATATCACTTTTATTTTCAGTGTTATAAGTTAAACAATAATGACAAATATACATTTTTTTTTATATGAATTTATTTAAAATATATAAATTTATCTTTATATTAAAAATATATTTTTATTTTTTAATTTAAATTTATTTTAAAAAATTCTTTTTTTTCTTAATAATTTTCATTAAAAATTCTGAAAAAAAAACAGTAAACTCTCAAAATATTATTTAATTAATTATTATTAATTTAAATAATGTACTACTAATTATCGTAATAAATTTAATAATATATATTAAATTTTTATTTATATGATGTTTTAAAATTCTAAAAATAGCAAGAATTGAAGAAAAAGAAGAAAAAGACAAAAAAAGAAAATTAGAGAATTCACTTTTTTAAGCTCCGAAATAAAAATCTTTTTTTTTAAATCCTAAAATCCTTTTATTTTTTGGGACTTATTTTTTTGAATTCTCTAATTTTCTTTTTTTGTCTTTTTCTTCTTTTTCTTCAATTCTTTCTATTTTTAGAATTTAAAAATATTATATAATATATTTTTTGTTAATAATGAAACTTAAATTACTATATTCAATAACATAATTAATTATATATTAATAAAAATATATTTTTGTAAAAAGAATTTTCAGATTTATTTTCAGATTTTTTTAAGAAAATTCATAAGAAAAAAAAGAATTTTTTAAAAATTATAATTTTAGATATCTAGCTTAAAAAATGCTAAATAAACTAATTTTTTTAGGTATTTTGCTTAAAAATGCTAAATAAGCTAAATTTACTAGGTATTTTGCTTAAAAATGCTAAATAAGCTATTTTTTTAATAAATAATGATTTATTAAAAAGTTTATATATATTTTTTTATAAAAAAAATAAAAAAGTTTATTTAATAAACAACAAACATTACGCGTTCGGCATCAATTACGCTTCCAGTTGAAGCTTGTATTATTGCCAATTGAAAAGAAGATGTACTTAAAGCAGCACTACTATCCATTGCTACACAAATATCATTTGTAGCCCGTCCTCGAGCCATTGCATTTACTACATAATCTTCATCACTATATGCATTTATAAATGATATTACATATTTTCCTGTTGATAATCTGCTAAATGATGATATATTTTGAGGATTTTTAACATAATAATCTACATTTAATACTTTTGATAATTGTGCCGAGCCTAATGGTGACCCTAATGTGAAATAAAAGTATGACCCAACAACATTTGAAACAGTATAATATCCCGAAACTAATGTTCCTGTAGAAACATTTGCATATATTAAATCTCCAACTTTAAAGTTATAAGGATTTGATGTAACTTCTACTAAACTTAAATTTACATTGTACACATTATATGTTAATGATATTGGCACACTTACATTTTCTCCAAATATACCACTAGCAAATGCAAAAAATTGTGTTGAAGAATTTATATAGGAACTACTTCCCATATTAATATTTCCTGTTACATTTAAATTTCCAACTGTTAAATTGGATGTATTTAATGATGGACCTGTATATCCAGTATAACCTGTAGCACCTGTTGCACCTGTACTGCCTATAGGACCAGTATAACCAGTAGGACCTGTTGAACCAGTAATACCTGTAATACCTGTATAACCTGTATAACCTGTAGTACCTATGGCACCACTATAACCAGTGTAACCAGTATAACCTGTAACACCTGTATCTCCAGTAGTTCCTGTATATCCAGTATAACCTGTATAACCAGTATAACCAGTAGCACCAGTTGCTCCAACAGAACCAGTATAACCAGTATAACCTGTATCTCCAATAGGACCTGTTTCACCAGTAGCTCCTGTATCTCCAGTATAACCTGTATCGCCTGTATAACTTAAACCAATTGGTCCAGTATAACCTGTCTCCCCTATGGGACCTGTATCACCTTTAGCTCCTGTATCACCAGTATAGCTTAAACCAACAGGTCCAGTATAACCAGTATAACCCGTTGCACCAGTTGATGAAGCAGTACCTTGAGGACCTGTATAACCTGTGTATCCTGTATAACCAGTATAACCAGTTTCTCCTTTAGCTCCGCTATCACCGGTGTAACCAGTATAACCAGTATAACCTGTACTGCCTGTAAATCCTGTATAGCCTGTAAATCCAGTAGCACCAGTAAAACCAGTAAAACCAGTATATCCAGTAAATCCTGTATAACCTGTTTCACCAGTATATCCAGTAAATCCTGTATATCCAGTATAACCTGTAGCACCTGTATTTAAAGCACTACCCGGAATACCAGTATATCCTGTATAACCGGTTTCTCCAGTATATCCTGTATAACCAGTGTAACCAGTATAACCGGTATAACCAGTGTAACCACTATAACCAGTTGCTCCAGTATTTGTTGCTAAACCAGCAGGTCCAGTATAACCAGTAAATCCAGTATAACCAGTAGCACCTCTAAACCCAGTATATCCAGTATAACCAGTACCTCCAGTTAATCCACGATAACCAGTATATCCAGTATAACCAGTATAACCTGTATAACCAGTAGAACCTGTATTTGTAGCAAAACCTGCAGGACCAGTATAACCAGTAAATCCTGTATAACCTGTGTAACCAGTAGTACCAGTATAACCAGTAAAACCAGTATAACCAGTAAAGCCAGTAAATCCAGTATAACCTGTATATCCAGTATAACCTGTAAAACCAGTAAATCCAGTATAACCTGTAGCGCCGGTATCCATAGCACTACCTGGAATACCTGTATAACCAGTATAACCGGTATAACCTGTATAACCGGTACTGCCTGTATCATCTCCGCGTATTCCTTGAGGACCTGTAAAACCAGTATAACCAGTATCACCTTTAGAACCTTGTACACCTTGTCTTCCAGTATATCCTGTATAACCCGTTTGTCCAGTATATCCTGTATAACCGGTATATCCAGTATATCCTGTATAACCAGTATAACCAGTATAACCTGTAGTACCAGTGTAACCTGTAAATCCTGTATAACCTGTATATCCAGTAAATCCTGTATAACCTGTATAACCAGTATAACCTGTAGTACCAGTATAACCTGTAAATCCTGTATAACCTGTATCACCTGTGTAACCGGTATCACCAGTAAATCCAGTATAACCAGTATAACCGGTGTCACCAGTATCACCTGTAGCACCGGTTTCCATAGCAGCACCGGGGAAACCTTGAGGACCGGTTGGACCTATTTCACCTTGAGGACCTGTATAACCAGTATAACCAGTAACAAGAGGTCCTTCAGAATGACATAAAACGGGTAAACATTGAGAATTTATATTTTTATAATAAAGTGTATATTCATTAGACATTTATTATTTTTTTAAGAATAAACTAACTATTATGTTTATAAAAAATAAAATATTTAAACAAAAATTATAAAAATAAAAAAATAAAAAAATAAAAAAATAAAAAATATATGTAAATATATTATAGAATATAAAAAATGAAAGAAGATTTTTCAATTGAAATTCCTAGAAACCCATTTATTGGTAAAATTCCTATATATTTATTATCATTTGTAATTTCTCTTGTAATTGTTTATACAACAATTGGTTTTAAAAATGTAATAATGGCTATTATTTGTTTACTTATTTTACTTGTTCTTTTTAGCATTCTTTTATCATCTTTTTCATTACATAATGGATTAACTACTGAATCGACTACATATCCTGTACCTCCTCATTTAGGATTAGATGGTATTTCAATGAATAATTTAGTATCTGGATTATAAAAAATAAATATATGAAATGAAAAAAATAAATATATGAAATGAAAAAAAATAATATAAATTATAAATAGATGATTTATTTATAATTAAAATAGTTAAAAATGGAAAATAAAATAAATAAAAAGTTTAAAATTAAAAGATTAGTAAATGAAAATATAATTAAACGAAATATCAAAAATGTAAACATGGACGGTTCTAAAACATTATTGTCGAATTATAGTGTTGAAATTAAGAATTATTTAAAAAAATTTAAAAAAAATATACTATTTTATATGAGTGAAGATAATAATATTGATTTATTAGATGAAGAATTTAGAAAAAATATTGATAATCAAAGTAATGGTTTTGAAAACTTTATTAAATATTTAATAAAAATAAAATTTAATATTGTAAATCAACGTAAAAAGTGTAATGATTTTGTAAAAAATATTGACTTAATTAAAAATAATATAAAATTCCCATCTATATTAACAGAAGATAGTGTAAATAAGGAAATTATTAGTAATATATTTAACAATGATGATTTTTTTTTAAATATTGATTCAAATCAAATTAAAACAATGAATAAAATGTTAAAAGCGGAATATTTTGATGATAAAAAGAAAGAAGATGTGATAAATTATTTAATTTCAAATATTTCTTATTATAATCATATAAATATATTAGCTCCAACCATAGGAAATGTTTATTTATCAAATAATTTATCTTCATCACTTTCTCATATGATATTACATATATGTAATGGTCAAAATGAAATATCTTCTTATATACCCCTTCATGTCCAAAATATAAAAGATGATATTACATCATTAATTATTAAAAAAGATGGTGAAAATGTTGATTATAAAAAGAAAGTTTTAAGTAGTATATTAGGAAATATTGATATAAGTTATGATAGTATAATGAAAGATAAAAATAAAATAAAAAAGACCTATATTATTCCATATGAACGAAGAGAAAATAATAGTGAAGATAAAGGAATAATATTTGAATATGAAAAATATACTTCATTATCATCCTCAAAAGAGGTACTTGAAAAAAATCTTGAATTAGTAAGTCAAGTATTAGAATATATAGAAATAAATCCAAAAAATATAAATAAACCGAATGTTAAAGAAATATTGGCATTATATGTATATTTTGTAATATCATTATTTTATGATGTATATCAAACTTATTTATTAAAAATAAATTCTATTTTATATGAATTAAATGAAGATAGTAGATACAGTGATGATAATATTGATTTAGGTTTAGCATATATTAATAAATGTATGGAAACATTAAAAATGTTTAAAAAAATATTATTAAATAATTTTTATGATTTTTTTATTCCATCTAAATTAACAAAAGCATATGGTATTAAATTAGATGATAATGGATATGTTGTTTGTGGAAGTAAATTAGCCATTGATGATGAAACATTATTAAAGAAATATCCTTTTAAATATTTTAAAAGTAATGAAATAAAATTAGATATAAATCGTGAATCATTATTAGCAGTAAATAATTTTATTGTAGGTAAAAAACGAAGTGGAGATATTTATAATCCTCGTGAATTATTATATATAGGTTATTATGTACCGAATGATACTAAAATGAAAGATTTATTAGGATTTTTAAAATATTATATTCATGTACTAAATTCTCAATTTACATTTTCCATATTTATATGTAATTTATTAAGTAAAGTATTCATGAACTATTTACCGATTGAATTATTTGAACCACTTTTACATAAAGTGGAACTTTTAAAAAATAATAGTAGTAACAAAAATAAAAATGAAATTATTATTATTCTTTATAAACATATGATAAAAGCATATCATTTAATTAAAAGTTCGAAAGATAAGAAATATAATAAAGAAAAATTAAAAGATATTAAAGAAAAAGAAGAAATTGTTTTATTATCAAATTATTATTATAATTATTCAACTATTATTTATGAAATGATTAATAAAAATGAAGTTATTGATAAAAATGTTAAAAAATATTTATTAAGTCAAATGAAACGTGTATTTGATAAAATTGAAGGTAAACTTAAAAAATAAATGATTTGCTTTTTTAACTTTATTTGGGTATATCTTATAAGAAATATAGAAATCAATTTATTAACAAAATATAATTTGTTAATAAATATTTAATAAATATTTTGTGAATAAAAGATAGTAATATATTTTATATATTTATTTATAAATCATGGAAAAAATAAAAAAATATATAGAAAAAGAGTCAATAAAAAATTGGAAAAAATATATTTCTTATTTAAATGATGAAAATAATAAAAATGATTTAGAAAAAGTATCTATATTTATGTTTGAAGATGTATTACCTGAAAGTATATTAAAAGATGAAAAGTCAATATTATATAATATGAGTAAAAGTGAAAAAATAGCTCTTTTAGATAATCCTGAACCATTTTTACATAAATATATTCAAAATATATTTAAGCGTGAAAAAAATGTGGATGAATTAGTAATACGTTCAATTATAAAGACATTTAAACCATATAAAGAAAGTTTAGAAGCAAAGAAAAAAGAATGTACGGAACATATGAAAAAAGTTACTCAATTTTTTGTTGATTTAAAACGGTCAGAACGTATTTTATTAACAAATAAAAGTTTAGATTTTTCATTTAAAAATAAAAATGTATTAGTTACAAAATTATTAAATCCATATGAATTAGGTGAAATCTTTGGTCGCTATTTATTAGCACATATGTTTGAAAATGCATCATCAAATACATCTCATTTGTCAAATACATCACATTTTTATAAAAATATATTTTCTAAAATATATGGAAAAGATTATAAAGAATGGCATATATTATTAAAATATTGGATATTTTTGTTTATTATAATTGAACAATTATTTAAAAAAAATGATAGTACATTTACACCATTATTTAATATAAAATTAGTACGAAAATTATTAAATGAATTATCTATTTTAAAATATGTAAATAAACAAAAAGAAGAAAAAAAGAAAAATAAAGATAGAAAAATAAAATATAAAAAAGAATATAAAAAAGAATATAAAAAAGAAGATAAAGGTTATTATAAAGATGACCGGAAAAAATATTTCCGTAAAGAACGAAAATATGGTGGTGGTAATAGTGCACAAGAAGCATTTTATAAAATAGCTCGTGAAGACCCTAAAAAAATAATAAAAATGTTAAAAAGTAAAAATAAAAAAACGGAAGAAAAGGGTAAAAAAAGTAAATATGAAGATCGAAATAAATTTATCAATATTTATAATAAAATATTAAAAGAAACAAAAGTTTATAATATTTATAATGAACAAGATAAAAATAAGAAAGATGATACTCTTTATAATATCTTTTTAGAAAATCAAGGATTAAAAGATGAAATTCGTAATTATTATAATGATTTATTATTTGGGTCTTCATCAACATATTGTACACCAATGGATGAAAGTAATAAAATTCAAAGTTGTGACTTTAAAAAGAAAGTTCCAATTATATTTGCAGAACAAAATCCAGATGCGTATTTTTCAATAGAAAATGATTTATTTGGGGATAAAACGGGACCTAAAAAGATGTATTTAGAAAAAACGCGAGAAGAAGATAGAAAGCAAATATTGGATACACTTCGTGATAAAATTACAATTTATAAATCATATTATGTATATGATGACACGCATTTTAATTATTTTGTAAAAGATTTACGAAATTTTCAATTAAATTTAATATATTTAATATATATTCTTTATTTAAAAAAATATAATATATATAAAGTTTTAATAAATATGTTAGAAAATGTAATTGAAAATACCAAAAATGAAGAAACCAACGAAAATGAAAATAATGAAATTCATTTTAATGAAAATAATAATCATTCTCAAGATAAAAGCAAAAATGTAATTAAAATGGTATTAGCACGTAATTATAAAAAATTAGACCCAGTAAAATCAAAACAATTAGATTATATTTATACAAAATTAGTTAAATTATATGAATTAAAATCAAAGGTTGAAAAAAACGAATTTGGAACACCTAATTATGATGATAAAATGAGTAAGATTAATAAATTTATTCAACTTATTAAAGTACAAATTGAAAAAATTTTAGAACAAAATTAAATCAAAATAAATTATAATAAATAAATATTTATAATTTAACAATATTTTTCTAAACAAATAGTATAAAAAATAAAAATAAAATGGCTAAATTATTTTCTAAATCTTCAACAAACGATATTCCTAGCAAAACAACAATGACTATTATTTCACTTATTGTTTTAGGTTTACTAGGTGCTACATATCATTATTTAACAAAATTAGAAAGTTGCGCTTGTGTAAATGGAAATGAAAAAGAAAATGTTGTTGATTTACAAAAACTTCGTTATATTGAGCTTTTCTTTATTGCGATTAATATAATTGGTTTAATTAACTTATATATTGGTTATCAAATGAAGAATGAAACTTTAATTAAATATGGCTCATTCGTTTATGGTATTCTTATTATAATTATTTATGTATATTTAGTAATGCATGTATTACGTTTATACAAAAATATGCCATCTAATTGCGAATGCGCTTTACAATGGCCTAGATATTATTTATATTTACAAGCTTTCCTTGCTTCTATTACTTTATTCTTTATGTTATTTATGATTATCATTTCAATCTTTGTTTTTGCTAAATTAGTTACTATGAAAAAATAAATAATATATTATATTAAATAATTTGTTTATATAAAATATTTGTTAAAAAATTATTATTTATTAACAAAAATATATAAAAATTATATAAAAATTAAATTAAAAAAATACCTAAATCATTATTATTACTATTTCTTTTAGACCCTTTATAAATAACGGACATGGATTGAGATAAATCTTTATGAACACACATAAAAAAACACGGTGTGCTATAATTTAATGAACTATATTTTCTATCAGCTAATATTGGATTTTTAATCTTTTTGCCTGAAGCATCTACATCAGTAACATCTGTACTACCCGGTTTATGACTCCAATAACCAGATGTTATATTTTCTTGATTATCTTCTTTTTTAGTACCATTTTGTCGCCACCAATGGTAATCATTGCCAACATCTAAAGCTAAAAAGACTTTATAGAACCCTTTATCACAAGGGTTATCAAATTTTTCTAAATAAGCATAAGGATTATCTTTTTTAACGCGTTTATAGAAAGATTTACAATTATAATCTTTCACATCATCAATATAATTATGACCAGAAGCATAACCGGGTTGTGCTTTTGATTTTAATTTATGGCGAATTTTACCTAAAGCATAACTATAACAATTGTGTGTTGTACGAACTGTTTCTTTATCGTTCCATTTTTCGGGTTCATATGGATGTTCACTTCCAGAAAGTGGACTAAATTCTTTTGTATAAGCTAATAACTCTTCTGGATTATTTAATAAATGTTCATTATTTACGCGTTTTTTTATACTAAATGTATAGGGTGCTTTATTTATTTTATGATGACTTGAGCTACTACTCAATGGTCTTTTTGTGACCCTATCGTATCGAACTTTTACTTTATGATTCTGTTTTTTTAATCTACCATCTAATTCTTGACTCATATTTTTATAAATAGATAAATAGAATACTAATATAAGAAAAGATAATAATCATATAAATCGTTAAAAATATATATATGGATTTATATTATTTTGAAATTCAGATATTTGAAGATTTCTTAAATATTCTTCTTCATTTACTTTATATAAATCATTCCATTTATACATTAAATTTTCACTAATCACTTTATTAAATATTACATTTTTTTTATATTTATTTTGATAATATAATAAACTACGAGCTATTATTCCTTTTGATTCATTAGGTGGTACAAAAACTCTTTTTTTATAATTAAATGCAGCATAATAATCATTTTCTTTTTTATAGTTTGATACAAATATTTCATTATTTCTAATATAAATATATGAAAAATAAATATCATCATAATTAAGAATATCAACAAAACGATAATTATTTCGAAATGAATTTATAATATTATTTGATAAAAATAACATATGTAAATCACTATTTACACTTTTATCAAATGATTGAGGAACAATATGTTCAATATTATATGATCTTTTATAATGAATATCATATTTTTTATATATAGATAATGGTATAATATTATTTGTTAATATAAGTTTAGCATTTTTATAATTCATTTTTTATAAAAAAATGATTATTTTTATATATTTTATTTTTATATATTTAAAATCTTTATATATAAAAAAAAGAAAAAATGAAAAAAGATTTTATAAAAATCTTTTTAGATAAAAATGAAGTATTTTAATCTATTTTTATAAAAAATGAACAAAACAAAACTTATTTCAAATATGGAATTATATAATGATTTTGAAAAAAATGAAAATGGTACATTTAAAGATAAAGAAATAACTCAATCATTTATTCAAAATGTAATGGCTGAAACAAGTACTTTTAAAAATGGAAGTCGTAAATATGTTATTCAACTTAAAAATTCTAAAAATATTAAAAATGACGACTTCTTAAAAGGCGCTGCTACTTTACGAACCAAAGGTTCCAGTAAAGTTGACGACTTCTCAAAAGGCGCTGCTACTTTACGAACCAAAGGTTCCAGTAAAGTTGAAACAAAATCAAAAAGAAATGAAATTAAAAAAAATACTGAAGAAATTGTTGAAAAAAAAATTGATCAAATGAATAAAACATTTGAAACAATGATGGTTCAATTTCAACATATGGTTCAACTAAATCAACTTATTCAAGTGAACCAAATGAATCAAATGCAAATTATGAACCAACTACTTGAACTTAAAAGTAATGTTATTGAAACACGACAAGATTTATCGTATAAATTAAAAGAGATTAATGGTCAAATTGATCATATTAAACATACTCAATTAGAACAAGGAGCTAAAATTAGTGAAATAAATAACAAGCGTGGTTCAAATTCTAATAATCGTAAAAGTAAAGAAATGAATAGTGAAAATAAAGATGAAACCCACGATTATTCACATTTATATCCGCTTTATAAGGAAAATATTTTTACACTTCTTCAAACACGTGATGTTGATATGCGTCTTGTTAAAAATATATTAAAATCTAAAAATATGTCAGGATTCATTAAAATATTTGATATGCTTTATAAAAGCAAAAATGTTAAAAATATTGATATTTATCCAATTCGTGTAATTAAATCAAAAACTCTTCAATATTATAATGAGGAACATAATTGGTTTATTGATACAAATGGTACAAATATTATGAATATTATATGTTCAAATATTGTACTTATATTATCTAAAGTTAATAATGACTTTTTTGAAAGTGGTGAATTTGATTCAACATTATTTATTGACAATCATAACTTTATACAAGAACTTGATGACAAAAAAATTAGAAATCAACTATTTTCAAGTATTAAAGATTTAATTATAAATCATAATTTGAATTATAAAGAAGAAACAAAAGAAATATTACACGAGCAAAAAAATAAAACTATTGAAAATAATCATACTAAAAATGAAGATGCTAATACGACTGAAGATCCTAATATCAATGAAGATGCTAATACAAATCAATATTAAAATATTTTTGTAAAATTTGTTTGAATTTGATTATCTAATAAAATATCCATAATTTGTTCATAATTATTATTAAAATTATTTAAAATATTTTCTAAATCATTTATTTGTATATTTAATAAATTTAATTTTGTTTGAATAGATATTTTTTCAATATTTATTTTATTTTCTTTATTATTTTCCAAATATTTATATTCATCTTTTAATTTTGTATATTTTTCATATAATTCTTTATATAATTCATTATCTATATATTTTTCATTATCTATATATTTTTCATTATTTTTATATTTTTTATTTTTTACAATATTTAAATACGCTTTGTTTTCAATCTTATTTTCAATCTTATTTTCAATCTTATTTTCAATCTTATTTTCAATCTTATTTTCAATAAATTTATATAAAACATTATTATTATTATTATCAATTTTTAAATCAATATGTAAACCAATTTGAATTCTATGTTTTACATTATTTAGTTCTGGATAACAATATGTAACTTTTACATCATTATCTAATAACACAGTATTAAAACGACCTTCTTTTACATTTTTACATACATTCCAATTATTATTTGATAAACAAAATAAACAAGTTGTAAACATAAATCCATTTTTTAAAATATTTTCATTTGTAAAACCTTCAATTTGTATATTTATTTTATTTATATTATTCTCTAAATCCTTAATTAACATCGGATTATTAACATATTTTGATAATATATTAAGATCATTTGTTATATTTTTTTTTTTATTTAAACATATTTTATTTGATTTTTGATTTACACACTTGTTCATTAAACAATGAACACAATTACGATTTTGAATATAAGATGATAGCATAAGAAATAAGAAACCTATGGTTTCTTATGAACTTCCCTTTATATTTAAAATTATTTTATTATTTATTTTTAATAAATTCTATTATTTTTAATAAATTCAATTATTTTTAATAAATTCAATTATTTTTAATAAATTCAATTATTTTTAATAAATTCAATTATTTTTAATAAATTCAATTATTTTTAATAAATTAAAATAAAA
>JACCDX010026916.1_pt1 | contig 12909 bp, 14 predicted proteins | sample 7449681 | NCBI WGS metagenome assembly JACCDX01 (sample SAMN15323450, study PRJNA562643) | freshwater metagenome | isolation source: river surface water | place: USA:Blue River Watershed | collected 2017-08-18
AACAATAATTTTAATATTTATTGGGCAGAACCTACAATCGTAACACAAGGTTCAGAAAAAGGTTTTTATGTATCATCATTAAGATAAATTGATATAATAGCTTATTTAATAATTTATTTTTATTATTTATAATATATTATTATGGTTAAAATAGCATTTTGGGATAATTCGTTATGTGAAAGAGGTACTACAATTGCTTTATATGATTATGCATACTATAATAAGCACATACTTTTAAATGAATCAATAATATTATATAATTTAACGAGAGAAGATAACAATAATGAAGTAATTAATAAATTTAATAAAGAATTTGAAGTAATTGGTGTAAATAAATTTAATGTTGTAGATTTTATTTTAAAAAACAAAAAATGTGATATATTATACGTTATTAAATCTGGTAATAATGAAGGACAAATAAGTAAAGTTTGTAAAACAGTTGTACATTGTGTATTTAATTGCAATGAACCACATGGTAGTGTATACTCAGCTATCTCACCTTTTATAAAAGGATATAATAAAAATATTCCTGTTGTTCCCCATATGATTAATTTGCCAAATAATGATAAAAATATGAGGGAAGAATTAAATATACCAAAAAAAGCTATTGTTTACGGTAGACATGGAGGTTATGAGCAATTTGATATTGATTATGTACATAAAATAGTTTATGAAGTAGCAAAAAATAACAGCAATATTTATTTTTTATTTGTAAACACAAAAAAATTTTGCAAAGATTTAAAAAACATCATTCATATTAATAAAATAATTGATTTAGAAAAAAAAGTATCATTTATAAATACATGTGATGCTATGATATGGGGTAGAAATGATGGCGAAACATTTGGATTATCTATAGCTGAATTTTCTTCAAAAAATAAGCCTGTAATAGCAACTCCAAATATAATGCGAAATTCAAAAACTGATTTAGCTCATTTTTACTTTTTAAAAGAAAAAGGTGTATGGTATAATGAAAATAATTTATATAATATTTTAACGACTTTCATAACAGAAGATAATATTGATGAAATTAGAAGCAAAGATTGGAACGCATTTAAGGAATATTGTCCTGAAAAAGTTATTAAAATATTTGAAAAAGTATTTATTAAATAAATTTATTTATAATTTAATATTATAGAATGATATTTAATATTAAATTATCAAATGGAGATAGAAGTGATTTAATTAATTACATATTGAAGAAAAAAAATGAAGGCGATTTTAAAGTTATTGACGTTGGTGGTAGTGTAAATGGTTGGTCATCTCCATATGTAGATGCTGTTGTAGATTTTAATGATTTAGAGAAAAATAATACAAATATAAAACATTTTAAATGTGATATCACGCATCCAGATAGTTATGAAGAAATATTAAATTATGTCAATAAAAATGGTAAATTTCATTTTTGTATTTGTACACATACGCTAGAAGATATTATAAATCCGGTATATGTGTGCGAACAAATATGCAAAATATCAAATGAAGGATACATATCATTTCCAAGTAAATTTCGCGAACTTTCAAGATTTGAAGGAGGTAATTATAGAGGTTACATCCATCATAGATGGATATTTAAGGTAAAAGATGGAAATAAAATAGTAGCTTTTCCTAAAATTAATTTAATTGAGAATAATCAATTATTTGATAAAATTGCTAATATGTCTGACGATTTAAAAGATTTATCATTTTATTGGAAGGATAATATTGAAATAAATTATGTTAACAATAATTATTTAGGACCTGATCCCGCTTCTGTTATAAATTATTATAATGATTTGTATACGTTTACTTAAAATATATATTATATTTTTTCATTATAATATGTTTGATAAATTAACTAAATTAAGAGCAAAAGGTTATATTCCTGATATTATTTTTGACATTGGAGCACATAAGGGTAATTGGACTAAAGATATGCTAAAAATATATGAAAGTGCAAAATATATTTTAATAGAGCCAATCGAATATCAAGAATTAAATAATTTAAAAAAAATGCCGAATATAAGAATATTTAATAATATTTTAAATGATAGCGATAAAGAAGTTAATTGGTATGAACTTAAAAATACGGGCGATTCGATTTTTAGGGAAAAAAGTAAACATTTTGAAAAATGTAAAGTAATGAAAAAAGATAGTATTACTTTAAATTCATTATTAGAAAATAAAAAAGGTATTATTGAAAATTGTAAAAAAATATTAATTAAAATTGACTGTCAAGGAGCAGAAATACCTATTTTAAAGGGTGCAACTGAAATATATAATATAGTTGATTTTATTATTTTAGAATTACCATTATTTGGTCAATATAATGAAAATGTTCCAAATTTTATTCAACATATAAAATTTATGGACGATATAGGTTTTATTCCATATGAAATTTTGGAAAATCATTATGTTAATGGTTTTAATATGCAAGTTGATATTTTATTTATAAATAAAAATCATTATTTTAATCAAGTTGTTCAAGAACAACTATTAAAATAAATATATATATTATGATTATATTTTTTAATGGATTTTGGGATGGATTTATTGAAAATACTGATCCAAACAAATCATTTGTTTTAATTTATTTATTTAAAAAAGTTTTTAATGAAGATGTAACTGTAGGTAATATAAATAATAGTGATATTTTAGTGGAAAGTGTTTTTTCCGAAAAAACATATTTAGATCACAAAAAATGGAAGTATACATTTTTATTTAATGGTGAATCAATTAGATATTTATTTGAAAAAAAATATCCAAGATTTTTGAAAATTCCACAATATAATTGTATTTTGTCTGGTAGATACACTGATTTTGACAAAAAAATAATAAATTTTCCATTATTTATATATTATATTTTTTCAAACAATTATTTGCCAAAATTGAATAATAATATTAAAATAGAAAATGTACCAAGAAAAAACATATGTGCTATTATTTCAAATGGAAATTCAATTGAGAGAAATTATTTTTTAAGTAAATTAGAAAAAAAAATTAAAATTGACTATGCTGGAAGATATAAAAATAATGTTCCAAGAATTGAAGGCGCTTATAATTCTAATAAAATATTTGATTTTTATTCTCAATATAAGTTTGTTATTTGTTTGGAAAACACAAAACAAGAAACATACATCACAGAAAAAATAATTAATGGTTTTTTAGCAAAAACAATTCCAATTTATTGGGGTTCCAATAGTATTACTGATTATTTTAACGAAGAAAGATTTATTAATATACCTGATTTTAAAAATTCAACGATTGACGATATTATTCAAAAAATTGAAGTTATAATTAATAATGATGACGAATATTTAAAAATTATAAATAAACCAATATTTACAAATAATGTATTATCAAGAAATATTGATAATATTGCTAATGATATTAAAATATTATTTAACAAATAATATGAATTTTTTATATTTAAATACCAATAAATTATATGGAAAACAAATGTTATTTTGTAAATAGTAGAGGAATATTGAAATCCTGTAACTTTCATTCAAATAATCCAAAGTCCAGTTGTAATAATGACACAAAATATTTATTTTTTATGTTAAATAATATGTTTAATGGAATGTCTATTTATGTTTGTAGTGATTTATTGAAATTTTTTGTAAATAATATATTAAATAAAATAAATAAGAATTTTGTTCTTGTTTCTGGAGATTCTGACATGTGTGTACCATCAGAAGCTTTAAATAATAATGAAATAAATAAATTATTAAATTCACCTTTTTTAATAAAATGGTTTTTACAAAATACACAAGTGCAAAATAATTCAAAAATGATTCAACTTCCGATCGGTTTAGATTATCATACGATATCAAATGATCCTACTCACATTTGGAAATTACCTAATGAAGATCATTTACCAGGTGCTCAAGAATTAATTCTTGTAAATATAAAAGAACTATCTAAACCATTTTATGAAAGAATACCAAAAATATATGTTAATTTTTCAAAATGTAATGATAGATTTGGAGACAGGGATAAATGTATTAAAAATATTCCAAATAATTTAATGGTATTTAATGATAACTTCACAAAAAGAACAATAAATTGGAAATTAATGTCAACATATACTTTTGTTTTATCTCCATTTGGTAATGGTATGGATTGTCATAGAACATGGGAAGCTTTATGTTTAGGATGTATACCAATTATTAAAGCTCCTAACTTTAGAAAAATGTTTGAAAATTTGCCAGTCCTTGTTGTTAATAATTGGTTTGAAGTAAATGATGAATTATTAAGTAAAACCATTGAAAATTTTAAAACAAAAAAATTCAATTTTGAAAAACTTAGCTTAAAATATTGGGTAAATAAGATTAAAAATAATTAATATTTTATAATAACTTATTATGTTATTATTAAATAATAAAAATAAAAAACTTACTGACGAATTAAAATTATATAATAAACCATATAGACATTTTAAAAACGATTATAATTCAATAATACCATTAGATATATATCAAACATGGTTTACAAAAAATTTACCAGTAAAAATGAAAGAAAGAGTGGAATTGTTAAAAGCACAAAATCCAAAATTCAAACACCATTTATTTGATGATAATGATTGTAGAGAATTTATTAAAAAGTATTTTAAACCAGACGTACTAGAAGCTTATGATAATCTTATTCCTGGGGCATATAAAGCTGATTTATGGAGATTATGTATATTATTTATAAATGGTGGTATATATATTGATATAAAATTCTGTTGTGTAAATGGATTTAAATTAATTGAGTTAACTGAAAAAGAACATTTTGTTAAAGATAGACCCCCTAATTCAATATATAATTCTTTAATGTCATGTAAAAAAGGTAATATATTTTTATATAAATCAATAAGACAAATCGTTACCAACGTAAAAAATAAATATTATGGAGTGCATCCTTTATCACCAACAGGACCCCTAATGTTAGGTTCAACTTTAATAAAAAATAAGTTAAGTATTAATTGCGATATGGAACACTATATAAATGGTGGTTTTATAATATATAAAAATATTTTCGTAATTTCAACTGAATATCCTGAATATAACAATGAAAGGAGTATTGAATATCATAAAATAAATAAAAGCAGATACGATAAAATGTGGTCAGATAAAAATATTTATAGATAAAATTATTTTAAATTTCCCGTTCTAACTTACTACTCATAACCTTATATCTTTCGTTATCTAAACTCTTAAGAAGCAATGACCAAGGAGTACAACTTTGAAGTGACTCCATTCCTTGCTCACAGAAAAGATTAAGAATAACTGGACTAAATCCTGACATCATAGATGTATTTGGTTGTGATGATAAAGTTGGAAATCCACCAGTTGAACGTAAGTTCCAGAATAAAATATGAGGTGGCTTATAAGGAGTTCCATTTACTCTAATTCCTGCATCAGCATACTTTTGAACCATAGTTTGATACAAAGTATCCTTATTGCAATTATCACCATAATCCATTTGCATATCAGAAAGAATAACCAAAACCATATTTTGAACATCTTCAGCAGCCATCTTATTCTCAATAATTGCATTCAAAATCATATCTAAAGCAGCATGGAAATTAGTGTTCATTCCCCATTCTGCCCTGCGAACAACCTCTACTTGAGAAATAAAATCAGGATATGGTTCTAAATTAACCCAAGTTGGATTAGCACTAAAAGTCATAATACGCTTTCCTAAAACAGACTTCTCAGCAATTCTAATACCAAGAGCAATTGCAACCTCCATTGGGTCACCATCCATTGAGCCAGAAACATCAACCATTGCAATCATCTTACCAAGTCCCCCATTTTGACTTGAATTATCTCTCCATTGTGAATTCAAAAGGTCTTTTTCATTTTGATTATTAGTTCCTCTTGATAATTCAAATGCTTGCTTGGTAAAATCAGCCATACCAACACGTTTTCCCTTCATTTCAACCTCACCTCTAACTGCTTTTTGAATATGAGCATTAAAGTGTTCTGCGCACTCAATTCTATCTTGATTATCAGGACATCTAACTTCACCATTCTTCTTAATATTCAAAAATGCCTTTTTATTTTTACCTAGCGAAATAGATGTAACTTTGTTGAAATCAATTGCTGACCATTCTTTGCCACATTGCTTAATTTGAAGAGTATCAATTTTCTTATTAAGTGCAGATAATACCTTACGATATTCAGTCTTACACTTCAAAGTAGCCTTTCTAACGCTTACATCATTACTAGCAGTAGCCAAATATTGACCAAAATAATTAGTTGCCAAAGCATTATAAAGCCATCCAAATGAAGACTTTTCTCTGGGAGCCCACTTAGCAGCCAATGAAATATCATTATAACCAGACATTAATTTACTGTAATCAAATGCTATTTGCTCATTCATAAGTTCAATCGCATAATTAATAATAGGTGAATTAGCATCCTTATTTTGTTCCTTGCAATAATCACAAAAATATTTCAAGTCCTTCCAAGAGCCATATTGATGTACCTTTTCACCATCAAGAGTAACAAAACATCTTAATGCAAACTTAGCCAATTCAGGATAAAACTTTGACCAAGTATAAACCATCATATAAGCCAATTTGTATTCACCCTTACCATCAATAATGTCACGAGTTTGTCCAACCATTCTATAAAGAATTGACAAATAACCCTTAGCAACTTCCTTTTCGGGTAAAGAACCATTATCGTTCTTGTTCTTAAGTTCAACTAACATACTGTTTAAAATAGAACCCAATTTCTTAATTCCATTATCGTCAGTTCTTGTTACTTGAAAACTAAATTGAACAATTTTTTCCTTTAAGGAATTAGACCAACCATATTCTACATGACCATTCTCTCCAAATTGCTTAGGGGTAAAGTTATCGAGTGAGTTGATAATTGCTGCCATTATATTGTTAATATACTATATTAACTAGTCTTTATATCGTTTTTTAATTGTTTTTTTATTAGTATTGAAAGTTTTTAAAAATATTTTTTTGGTTGAATTATTTACATCTTTTTTTTTTGTACATATTGTTTGCTCATAAAATATAAGTATTAAATCATTTAAATCATGAAACATATTGATACTTTTTTTAAAAGTTATTGAATCTATGTTTTTTATAACAGATAAATAATCCTTATTATCATTATTTGTTAAATAATTTTTAATTTCATCTGGTTCTAAACAAATATTATATTTTAAAATAGAGAGAAGAGAATATCTTTTATCGTTATCTATTGAGTTTCTTTTAAGTATTTCAAGCATTTCTTCATTTGAAATATAATTTGGCGATGATAAAAGCAATGATTCTTGTTTTAATTTATCTATTTCATTATCCCGATTAATATATAGTGACCTCAAATTAATATAATATAAATCATCTCTATAAAAATCTTGATATAATTTATCAGTTTTTTCAAAACAATTAATCCATTCATCATCTAAATTATAATACTCTTGTTCCATATTTTATAAGATATAATACATTATATTTTTAAACTAATTAATATTCTTCAAATTCAGAAGCATATTCCTCTTCCATTTGATATTTTTCCATCATTTCTTCATATTCTTCATCAAGTCTATTAAAATAATTATAGTCATAATTTGGAAATCTAAACATATTTTCCCATGTTTCATAACCATAATCATCTATATATTCACGTGTTCTTTTTTTATGTAAATCTACTAATGCGTTTAAAACATTTTGAGCCGCTCGTTTTGGAGAAATATTTTTTTCCTCAAATTCAGAATCTTCTTCATAAATTATTTTATTTGATTTTGTATCTTTTTTAATTGTCATCCAACCTGGTTTCATATTATTTTTTGACTGCTCAGTTATATCTGATACTATTATGTCTTCCTTAATTATTTTTTCAGCATAATTAAGAATAATTGGTTTATTTTCTTCTTTTTTACCAACAGCTAATTCGGGGAAATTATTAGATTGTAATGCTTCATCTCTTAATCGTTCCTTTTCTTTTTCTTCAAATTCTTTCCTAATTTTTTCTGCTTCTGCTCTTTCTTCTAATAATTGCTGTCTATCCTTTTCGGAAAAACGATTATTATGTCTCCTTTCATAATTAAATGAATTATTATTCTTAAAAGAATTTAATTTAGGTAAGGAATTATCTTCATTAATCTTATTTTCTTGTTCTTTTTTTACTGCTCTTTTATTTTCATTTGGAACATCTTCCATAAGAACAGCAAATCTAGAATTTGTCTTAAATGTATTACTCATTATCAATATATATTTATTTATAGATTGTTAATATAAAATAATGATATATATTTAAATATGTTTATTATATATTTTAATTAGTATTTAAAGATAACGTATTGTATATAATTACCTCCTCACAGCAAATTGTAATAGTTTTATAATTACCAGCATGTTTATTTAAAAAAATTCTTTATATATTAAATATAGGAGGTCGTATTACTTTCCGTTATCTGACGAAGAATGATCTAAAATCATTAATGCTATTATAATTAGCATAAATCCGCCAGATGGTGGAGGAATAAAAATATGGGGTTCATTTGAATAGTTTCGTCTATTATTTGAATATGATTTAAAATTATAGATAATATTTTTAAGTCTGCTCTTCATATTTTTATTATAATTTATGTTGTTGCCTTTATATATTTTTAACAATTTTAAAAAAAATTGAATAACTTTTAATAGTAGTTGCGGTTCGTATAGCCAAAAGTATACTATGTCGTTTTATCGCGTTTTCAAGTCAATATTACAAAATTCTAAGCTTAATAGAGAAAAATTTGTAAATAATAAAAAAATTTATAGCAATTTAAGTGTAAAAAATAAGTATAATTTTACACTTAAAAGAAATTTTAGTTCAGTAAATTGGCGTATTCCACCACCAAATAATAATAATAATAATAATAATAATAATTTAATATTAGTTGCAGTATTATTATCTGGTGCTTATATTACAAATAAATTTAAATAAAAAATAATATTATATTTTTAAAAATTTTTATAAACAAAATATTTTTTTTAAATATCATCGAAATCAATCTCTTCACCATCCATAATAAACGCACTTGACTTCGTATTTGCCGCTTGAGCATTTATTAAATCTTCATATTCTTGTGTTGATTCGTCTGCAAATTCAATTCCATTATCAATTGCAGTATCTTCAGCACCTAATGTTTTAGTATCATTAGATATAAATTTATTCCAATTAACAGATGTAACTGAACTGGTTAATCTATTTTTATCTTCATTATTGTATACTTCTAATACATCACAATCTCTCATTTCACCAGGTTTTTTTTCAGTTGATTCTGTAGACCAAGAATGAAGTCCAACAAGAAGCCAAGTACCTGGGCTAATAAAGTTGTCACGCTTACCTCTTCCTCTAAATTTACCACGAATATGAACTCTTAATGGATTACCGTCTATATCAATAGCACTTGCAATATTTCCACCCATAACTTTTACAGCTTGCGCATATATTTCACCTTCTTCTTGAGCAACTCTTAATGCAGATTGTCTTTTTGTAAAGCCCTTACGAGCCATACCTTTAGATTTATTACCTCCGTGAGTGTTTTTAACCATTCTATCTTTAAATTGTATATATTTTATTTATTTTTCTTTAAATTGTTTTCAATTTTATTTTAAAATATAATTTAAAGAAAATATGTTCGCTATTTTATATTAAATTTTATACCTATTTATTATAATGAATTATGATTTTGATTTTAATATTAATAATTATTGTATAGGTGATCTTGAAAATTTTTTTACATTAAATGAAAATTATACTTTAAATGATATAAATGAAAAATGTAGTAAAATAAATACAATTATTTTTGAAAGTAAAGATTATGACAAAATTCATAAAACACAACTTGAAACATTTTTAGAAAAAGCAAAAATTAAACTTATTAATGGTATTAAAAATATATCGAAAGATGATAATGGTTTTATTAAAGATTATAATAAATTACTTATTGATAAAGATAACGATTATGTTGTCAATCAAACATCTACAACTTATGCTGGTAATACATTCGTTATGAATCCAGAAAAAATATCATTAAATCATGTTATTTCACCTGAAAAAAAATTGGAACCAATTGAATCTTATCCAACGTTAATTTCAAAAAGTAATTTAAATAATTTGAAACGAAAAACAATACTTCAAACTGTTGTATTAAATACATTATTTAGAGAAGATTATTATAAAACTAGTTCAACTGATTTTACTATTTTATTACCGTATTATTTTAAAAATGTTTTATCATTAAAATTATCTTCATTGCAACTACCAAACGTAATTTATTGTATATCAAAATATAATGGTAATAATTATTTTTATATTGAAGAAGATGCAACTGGAATAAACGGTAAAATTATATTTCCTGATGGAAATTATAATGAAATTAATGAATTTGCATCACTATTACAAACAACTATTAATAAACAATTAGGAATTTCACCAGATAGATTTATTGTTAATTATGATATTAATACAAATAAAATAACCATATCGAATACTTTATCTAATTTTAGTTTAATATTTAATGAATCGATTGATAACATAAATAATAATTATAAAGTTTATGAACCAACTAAAGGACAAAGACAACAAGATTGTGTTCCGATTGAAGAAATATATAAAAAATTCGGTTGGATAGTTGGGTATAGAAGTGGTTCTTATTATGGAAATAATAATTATACAACTGAAGGCGTTTATAATGGTGCATATCCTAACTATATTTATTTTGTTTTAAATGATTATAATAACTCACAAGCTCAAAATGTATTTGGTATGTACTCTAAAAGTATTATTGGAGATAATATTTTAGGAATGATTCCTATTACTTCACAAAATTTTTTTATTAATTTCACAAATGGTAGCGATTTTATAGAAAGAAAAAGAGAATATTTTGGTCCAGTAAGAATTCAGCGTTTAAAAATACAGTTATTAAATCAATATGGTGATATAATTAATCTTAATAATATGGATTATAGTTTTACTTTAGAATTAGAAATTGGATATGATATTTAGAAATATAAAATATTTTAATAATATATAAAATGCCAAGCGCTTGGAATATGTTTGTCAAGAAAATTTACGAAGAAGGTAAAGCAAAAAACTCTAACTATGAATTTAAACAGGCTTTAGTTGATGCTAGTAAGCGTAAATCCGAAATGGGTTCATCAAAGGCTAAAACAGCTAAAAAAGGAAAAGGAAAAAGAAGTAGAAGTGCTGCTATGGCTGGTGGAAGAAGATCCCGTAGACATAGAAGTCGTGGTAGACGTTAAAATATTTAAATAAATTATATTAAAAATACAATAATATAATTTACTATGAGTAAAACAATGATTAAAACATGGGAAGATTATCAAATTCAAAATAATCAAAATATAATAAAAACTGATACTTTAGACCCTAATACTATTAGATATATTGGTGGTCTTGATATTAGTTTTGACAAAAAAAATAATTTACTTGCTTGTGCGTATTTAACAATATATGATTTACAAATTAATCAAATTATTTATGAAGATTATAAATTATGTGTTATGAAAATACCATATATATCTGGATTTTTGGGTTTTAGAGAAATACCTCACTATAAATATCTATTAAATAAAATTAAAGATAAAGATTTTTATCCCCATGTTTTATTTATAGATGGTTTTGGAATATTACATCCAAGAGAATTTGGGTCTGCATCACATATTGGTTTTGATTTAAATATTCCAACTGTTGGAATCGGTAAAACAATGTTAGACCATGATGGTTTATATGAAAATAAGGTAAGACAACAATTTAGAAATGAATGTTCTAAAAAAGGTGATTATATAAATTTAACCGGAAATTCAGGTACAATTTGGGGCGTTGCGTTAAAATCTTGTGATAATGCATTTAATCCTATTTACGTCACAATTGGACATAAAATATCAATTGATACCGCAAGAGAATTAGTGTTAAAAACGTGTTTATATAAAAATCCGGAACCAATACGAAATTCAGATATTAAATCCAAAATATATTTAAAATAAATTATTTCGATAATTCGTCAAATAATTGATTTATTTTGCCATTATCAAGATTATTAACAAATTTCCAATCGTCTTGTTCATTTAATAACTTATTAAAAATATTTAATGTATCTTCTAATGAGTTTCTTTTATCTGAATCTGGATGTAAATTTTTCGCCAATTCTATTGTTATTTTACTTATGAAAGTACCCTTTAGAGAGAAAACACGAGAAATACATCCGAATATTTGAAGATATAACATACTTATTCCATATACATCCCATTTATCATTTCTCTCTAATATATCTTCTATAATATCTTTTCTTGGTTTATTTATATAATTTCTCATTGTATTAATACACTGTTCTCTATATGTTTTTTTATAATTTTCAGAAAATAACCTTAAAATATTTAAGTTATCAATAAAATTATCACAAAATTCTTCAATAAACGAATACGAAATCGTTACCATTTTATGTTTAATAAAATAATATAATATATGGATTTCAAGTGGTTGATACGTAAAATCTTCTAATTTATTTAAAATGTGAGAAATATATGTGTAATCAAGTTTTTCGGTTCTTAAACTCAATTTAAAATCAGAAAATACTGGTTTCTCTCTATAGTTAGAGAGAAAAATTATATTAGTTGGTGTTAAATTAAAAAAACAGACATTATTATCGTTTAAAATATGTAATCCATATAATAGATGTTGAAATGAATTAATAATATCAAATATAAGTTTTTTAATTGTTGTTGAATTATATAAAAAATCGGTAAAATCATACGATTCTTTATCGTTATATTTAAATATAAAATATTTAATCTCTTCAACATTTTTAAGTTTTTCAATTATATCATCATTTAATTCAGAAATATTTAATTCCTCATAATCTTCTAATATAGAAAAAAAATTTTGATAATAAGGTATTTTTTTAATT
>JACCDX011335933.1_pt1 | contig 12907 bp, 10 predicted proteins | sample 7449681 | NCBI WGS metagenome assembly JACCDX01 (sample SAMN15323450, study PRJNA562643) | freshwater metagenome | isolation source: river surface water | place: USA:Blue River Watershed | collected 2017-08-18
TAATTAAAAAAGAAAAAGAAATAAAAAAAAGAGTTGAAACAATTTCATGGAATTTAGATCAGGAAGATTTAGAACATATAACCCAATTAAATGCTTTAATTAATATAAATAATAAAGAAAATATAGTAGAAGAAAATAAACAATATTTTTTAAAAATAATATCACATATAAAAGCAAAAATTCAAAGTTATAAACAACAAGATATTATAAAAAAAAGATTAAATAAAGAATATTTTATAAAATATAATGAGGTGATAGATCTATTAGTTTGTTCAAATTTGAAATGTCATTATTGTTCTAATAATGTATATATTTTATATGAAAATGTTAGAGAACAAAAACAATGGTCATTAGATAGAATTAATAATAATATAGGTCATAATAGTGGTAATTTAATAATATCATGTTTAGAATGTAATTTGAAAAGGCGACGTATTAATAAAGATGCATTTTTATTTACAAAAAATTTTAAGTTAATTAGAGAAGGATTAGATAATATTTAATATATTTTAGTTAAATATATAAATATATTAAATAAATACAATATAATGTTTGAATGGAAATGGAGTTTAGGAAATCCATATTATAAAAGTCCTCGAAAAATAAATAATGAAAAATTAAAGGATACATATGATACTGATAATCAAGCATTAAATCAATCATTAGGTTATGATGATGATTTAATGAATATAACAAATAGTATATTTTCTAGAAATCAAAGTTTATCATCAAATAGACGTGAATCTTTAGATAGTAAAATATCTGATAGAGATATGATTGCTCAAAGGGGAGTAAATCCTTATTTACAAAATAATTATGTTAATGATGTTGTTGCAAGAGATATGTTTTTAAAACCATTAAATACAACTCAAGGTATAGGAACAAGTATAAGTGAAACATAGGTAACAATTTCACTTTTAAATACTTTTAGTACACATGGTATTTAATAATCTATTTACAAAATAAGCTAAAAATGTATTTAATAATATCATTAATCCATTAAATATAAACATCATATTTACTTTCTTATAATTTGTAATAAAGAAAGTGATCATAGATAATACAGAAAAAATAAATGCAAATCCAAAGAATACAGACATTGCATAAAAATAAACACAATAGTCTCTAGAAAGAGGACCAAAATAATTGTTCATTAAATTATTAATTGAACTCATTAATATTAATTTAGAAAAAAATAATAAAATATTTAGAAAAAATAATAAAATATTTAGAAAAAATAATAAAATATTATTTGCGTTTAAAACTACTTAAATATATACTTAGAAACAATAAATAATTATGAGTAACTTAATATATTCAACGCAAAATGATTTATTGCTAAAGAATTTAAAAACTTTTTATCTTGATGAAAATCAAGTTCCAAATGAAAATTTACATAAAATGCTTAAAATTATTACTGGTGAAGCTAAAATATCATTAAGAATTGTAGATTGGTTTGCTACAAATTATGCTAAAAAATATTATACATTATTTATTACCTCTGATAATAAAAGATTTAAGGTTTATGATGATTATAAATTAAAATTAAAGGCATATTCAAAAAGACGATTTGATCCATTTTGTAGATGGGATAGAATAGAAATGCCATATTTAGATGGTAAATCAATTGAAACAACAATTGGTCAATTAAATTTTTTTAAATGGGCAATAGAAAATAAGGTAATTAATTATATTGAAGAAAATTATGATACAATAGAAAAAGATATGAATAATAGAAACAGTACATCAAGAAGAAAAGAATTATTAGGAATAACTGATACAAAAACGAGAAAAAAGAGAGAAGAATTATCAATATCTGCAACTAAAAGTATTAAAAAGGAGAAAGTAGAAATTACTGTAACATTTCATTAAAAAAAGAATATAATATATTATATTTTATGTTAGAATATATTATAGATATGAATAATATTCAAAAAAGATTTTTATTATTTTTATTTGGTTGTATACCATTACGTTTATTATTAGTATATATTGCAAAAAATGCTTCAATAAATATTTTACAAATAATGGGTTATTTAGCATTAATTCCGGCATTTGGATTTATTTATATTTATTATAGTGGAAGTAGACCAACTGGTGCAGAAGTATTTGGTGATAAAATATGGTGGAATTATTTGCGTCCAATTCATGCATTATTTTATATAATGTTCGCATTAAGTGCAATATATTATAAAGAAAGAACAGCATATATATGGTTATTATTTGATGTAATTTTAGGACTTGTTAGTTTTCTTTGGTTCCATTTTACTAATGGAGATTTTAATAAACTAACAAATTAATTAATTTATTATATTAAAATTTAAAAATTTAATACAATAATAATTATGGGAAATACTCAATCAATTAAAAAAATAAATTTTGAAGATATGCAAATAGTAATTAAAAATACAGAATTATATTTACTTATAAATACTCTTCCTTTAAATGAACAAAATTGTCTTATATTAGGTACATTGGGTGCTAATGAAGAAGAACAAACTATAAATAATTTACTTAAAAATAATATAAATGCTCAAATAATAGTTTATGGTAAAAACTGCAACGATGAAACTGCAATAAAAAAATATAATCAATTACTATCAATAGGGTTTTATAATGTATTATTATATAACGGTGGATTATTTGAGTGGATTTTACTGCAGGATATTTATGGTGATGATTTATTTCCAACAACGAAAAAAGAAAAGGATATTTTAAAATTTAAACCAATAAAACAGCTTCATTTTGGTTTACTAACTAACTAATTTTTTATTTTGCTTTATTAAATATGTTGGGAAATTTAATAGTTAATTGTTTTTTTCTCGTATTTATTGGTTCTTCTTTTGTTTCTTCATATATTGTTTCATCATCAGTATCATCTTTAATTAATGTATCATTTGCTAATTTATCTGCACGTTTATTAAATTGCCTGTAAACATGTTTAAATTCAATATATTTAAAATTTGTACATAATTGTTTTGCACATGTATATAATTCAAATAAATTTTGATTTTTAACTTTATATGTTCCATTCATTTGATTAATAACTAACATACTATCTCCACAAACCAATAATTCATCTATAGAACGTGATATAGCGGCCTTTAAACCCATTATTAATGCCATATATTCTGATTCATTATTTGTTTTTATACCAATATATTGATTTGAATACCATAATTCATCTTCTCCACAATATAGCACTGCCCCAATTCCAGCTTTTCCTGGATTGCCTTTACTACAACCATCAAAATTTAAGCGATAATTTAATAATGGAAATATTTTTGGAAATGAATTATCCGACATATTATATTTATATTTATATATTTAAAAATATATTATATAAATATCAATTTTTTTATTTTTATAATATATATTAATGATATTAATATATATATTTATATTATTATTTGTTAGTTGTTTATCAGATAATGAATGTCCTTTTATAACTACAATTGAAGATAGAAGAACAAATAAAAATAGTTTACGATTAGTTCAATATAATGTAGAATGGTTATTTATTGATTATTATAAGCCAATGGATTGTCCTGGTTCAGGTTGTACATGGAAAAATACAAATGATGCGTCAATTCATATGAATTATGTAAATCAAGTAATTAATTATCTAAATCCGGATATATTAAATTTATGTGAAGTTGAAGGCTGTGATGAGCTTAATATGGTAGTTTCTAATTTAAGTTCAACAAATAATTATAAGGTATATTTAAAACAAGGAACAGATAGTGCTACTGGACAAAATGTTGGATTAATAACTAAAATAGATCCATTAATAAATTTATATAGAACAGAAGAAAAAGTTGAATATCCAATTTTGGGAACAAAATGTGGTAATTCAACTATAAGTGGACTAGAAGGTGTATCTAAACATTATATTACTGAGTACTTAATAAATAATGTTAATATTGCTTTAATTGGAGCACATCTATTAGCAATTCCAACTGATCCAAATAGATGTGTTCAAAGGGAAGCACAAGCACAAGTATTACAAAATATAATTTTTAAATATATTGAAGTAGGATATGAAATAATAGTTATTGGAGATATGAATGATTATGATAATGAAGTATTGGATACTAATTCACATAAACCAATCTCCAGAACACTAGACATATTAAAAGGCTTAAGTGGAACAAATGCTGGTAAATATGAACTAACAAATGTAGCATATAGGATACAACAAGATTATAGATATTCTGATTGGTATGATTCAGATAATAATTGTAATACAAGTTCAAAATCAGATTTATCAATGATAGATCATATTTTAGTTACAAAAAATATAGATAAAAAAATAACAGAGATATTTATTTATCATGGTTATAATGAATATTGTGGAAAATGGAATTCAGATAATTGGCCTATTGTAATAGATTTATTGTTATAAATATTAAATTTTTATTTTTGTCCAATAACATACATTTCTATTTCACTTAACCATTTATCAAGTATTGATGGATTTTCATATATATTTTTATTTCCGTCTAATTTTAGTACCATATCATGAGTTGTATCAGGTGTATTCTCAATAAAATTAATATGATATTGATGACATTCTTTTAAATAATTTAAAGGAATAATTTCTTCACCATGTCTTGCTCTTAAATGTATACGATTATGACAAGTAGTTGGATCTGCATTAACATAAATTAAATTTTTAATGGGATATTCTTTGGCAAATTCATCAAACCAATTTAAATAAATTTGATAACAAACATTTTCTATTTTACCTTGATCATAAAGCATTTTAGCAAATACGTATTTATCAGTATATAAACTGCGTTCAGTAATTATAATATAATTGTTATTTATATTTCCATAATTTTCATGATTAGAAGAGTGTACTAATTTTTCTTGCATTTTCTTATGTATTTCTTGAATTGTATCTCGTAAAATTTTAAGACGTGAAATATATGCCATCATTTGAAATGCAAATGAATATTTGTGTTGATCCGCATAAAATTTTTGTAACATAGTTTGTCCAGTAGTATCTTTAATTTTTTCCCATTCATCAACTGGTTCTTTTAAAAATACAACATTTGAATTATTTGCGTATTTTTCTTTAAGTTTTTGAAGTAAAGTGGATTTTCCGGAACCAATATTTCCTTCAATAGAAATAATTCGAATATTTGAGTTCATTTTATATATAGTTAAATGTATATCTTTAAGTATATATATTTTAAAAATTCAATTTTTTATAAGGAACCAAAGGTTCCCTTACGACCCTTTCTATCACCCTACTTTGTTATCCTCCAAAATATGGCCATAATATTTAGCTCCACCTTTTCAAAGGTGAATAAAAAATTGAAATAAAAATAATATAAAGAAATAACTACATATTATTATTACATACAACTCATTTAAAATGGATCTTAATCAAAGAAAATTATCAAAGTCTGAATGGGAATCTATTGAAATTCCTGTTTCTCAATCTGAAAAAGAAATCCTTAAGTTAATTACTAATGGATTTAATAATGTTCATATCAGAACAAATAAAACAGAATCTATTTTCACATATTTAAAAATAGAATACAATACTCAAATCGAAGATTTCTTATACGTTAAATATTTTGCCGATAAAATAAAAGAACTGGTTATAAATTATAATATACCATTTATTTATTTTAATTCCTTAAAAAAACAAAATTCAACTGAATTAAAAAATAATGAATATAATATATCTGTAGCAGGTATAGTTAAACTTAAAAGTGGAGATGAAATACGAGTTAATAAAACAGATATTAATGAAGAAATAATGAATAATATATATGAATTTGTATTATTTAGACATCTTGAAAAAATGATAAAATATAAATTTGAAAATAGATTAGATTGGCATTATCACTATTTTACATTAAGTAATTTAATAAATAATAATATTGAAAAGATAAATCGTATCATCTCTGATTTAGTAAAATTATTTTTACAAAATTATGAAACTGATGTTAATTTATTATATATAGTTGAAAATTCAACAGAATATATTGAAAAAAATAAAAGTCTATTTAAATATAGTGACCTTAATCTTTATGAACATCAAAAAGAAATATATACTGCAATTAAACAACCAAATCCTAAATTAATATTTTATATTGCTCCAACTGGTACTGGAAAAACACTTACTCCTCTTGGAATATCAGAAAAATATAAAGTTATATTTGTTTGTGCTGCAAGACATGTTGGTTTAGCATTAGCCAGATCCGCTATTTCAATAAATAAAAAAATAGCATTTGCATTTGGTTGTTCAAGTGCTGAAGATGTTAGATTACATTATTTTGCAGCAACTGATTATACTGTTAATAAACGTACGGGACAAATTAAAAAAGTTGATAATACAGTTGGTGATAAAGTTGAAATAATTATATGCGATATCAGATCATATATTCCAGCAATGTTTTATATGCTTGCTTTTAATGAAGCAACAAATATCGTTACATATTGGGATGAACCAACCATAACAATGGATTATAATTCTCACAATTTACATGCAATAATAAAGAAAAATTGGTCAGAAAATTTGATACCAAATTTTGTATTATCTTCTGCTACATTACCTAAAATGGAAGAACTAACAGAAACAACTGCTGACTTTCAACATAAATTTCCAAATAGTAATATTATAAATATAGTTAGCCACGACTGTAAAAAAACTATTCCATTAATTGATAATAATGGATACATAATAATGCCACATTATTTGCATTCTAATTATAATGATATTTTAACTGTTGTTTCACATTGCGAAGCAAATTTAACATTATTAAGATATTTTGATCTAAAAGAAGCTTCAGATTTTATATCTTATGTTGAAAAACATGGATTTAATAATTCAAAATCAAAATTTGAAAGAAATTTTGCAAGTATTAATGATATTGATATGAAAACAATTAAAATTCAATATTTGCGAGTTTTAAAAGGAATTAAACCGGAACATTGGCAACATATTTATAATCATTTTATCGCAAATCGTAATAAACGCATATTACATAATAATACAGTTGACACTAAGGGAAATAAAATTGTAAAACAATATAATAGATATAGTGGTCAACCATTAACTAGAACAACATCTGAACAAGTAACTTCTATTCCTAATACTGTTTTAGAACCACCAGGAAGTAGTGGTGTATATATTACAACAAAAGATGCACATACATTAAAAGATGGACCGACAATATTTTTAGCAAATGATCTTCCTAAAATTGCAAAATTTTGTATTCAACAGGCAAATATTCCTGCAGTAGTTATGAAAGATATAATGGATAAAATTGCGTTTAATAATGAAATTAATGAAAAAATAGCAGAATTAGAAGCAGAATTAGAATTAGAAGAACAAAAGGTTACTGATAAGTTATCAAGTGGTTCAGGTCCTAATAAAAAAAAAGATAAGAAACGAAATGAAAAAATAGCGGAAAATAGAGTTGAAAAAACAAATAATGCAAAATTACTTAAAATTAAAGATGATATTGATACATTAAAAACTTTAATAAAGAGGGCAACATTAGATGACATATTTATTCCAAATAAATTACAACATTTACAAAAATGGGCAGATGGATTAAATACATCAACATCATATACCAGTAAAATTGATGATGATATTATTGCATCTATTATGCTTTTAAAAGATGTAGATGATAGTTGGAAAATTTTGTTACTTCTTGGTATTGGTGTATTTACTGAACATAAAAGTATTGCTTATACTGAAATTATGAAAAAATTAGCGGATAATCAAAAACTCTATTTGATTATTGCTGATAGTGATTATATTTATGGAACTAATTATCAATTTTGTCACGGTTATATAAGTAAAGATTTAGAATTAACTCAAGAAAAAATTATTCAAGCATTAGGAAGAATTGGACGAAATAATATACAGCAAGAATATAGCGCACGTTTTAGAGATGATCAGCAAATAAAAACACTATTTACCAAATTTGCATCTGAAGAGAAACCAGAAGTAATAAATATGAATATTTTATTCAATAGTAAAAATATAAAATGGAATGGAAGTGAATATGAAGAATTATAAATAATATTATATATTTTATTTATTATTTAATTATATTTTTGTTTTTTTGTGTATTTATGAAATCTTATTTTTTTGGGTTTTTTTGTTAGTTTAAAACTATTTTTATTTAAATTATTACGTTTTGTTTTTTTATTTTTAATTATTTTTTTTCCACCAATATTTGCATTTGCAGTTTGTGGGTCTTCTATATTTTGCTCTTCAGATATTTTTTTTGGTGGATTTAATGCATTTTCTAATTTTTTATTTAATACATCTCTTTGTTTAACTAACAAATTTAATTCATCTAATTCTTTTAATTTATCCGTTAGTTCATGAGGTTTAGTATTTTCTAATTCAACTTTTAGTTTTCCAACAGGATTATCTTCTACTATCATTGTAAGAGTTTTTAATATTTGTTCATTTTCAGGAATTTGATCAATTAATTTTTGTTCTTTTGGTTTTATTTTTTCGGGAGATTTTAATGAAATTTTTTTAGCATCTTTTAATAACATTTCTACAGTTTTAATTAAATTTGAGCTTGACAAATAATTTACATATGTTTGTTTTTGTAATTGATTACTAGAATTTACATAATTATCTATTTGTTGTTGAATATTTTTATATGTTTCTGAATTATTCCATTCATTTGTTAGTTGTTGTATAGAATTGTCAACTTCATTTATATCCGTATCTAAAGTTGGATACATATTATTAAACTCATCAATTTTCATTTGTAAATTTATTTCTTTAGAAACTTTTTCTTTTTTCTCAGTAGCAGTTTCATATTCTAGTTCTTCTGGTTGACTTATAATATCTTCTAATGTTGACGTATCATTATAATCTAATAATCTATTATATGAAATATTTTTAAGTGGTAATGGTTGACTTCCTCTTGCAAATGCAATTAATTTTTGATCATTTTCTTTAGACCAATGTATTACAGGATTAACTAAATGTCTTACTGCTGTAACTCCTGATTTTGATGATCTTGCTCTTGCGGACATTTTAACTGCTTCTAATGAATTTAAAAACATTAATCTATGTGGTCTTACTAATTCTCTTGTAACATATATTAATGAACCTGGTAATCCATTTGAATTTTTAATTCCTTGATTATATGCAACTAACAAAGTTCTTGAAGGATTTTGATTTGATGAAGTATACATATAACCAGTTATACATTGTTCATTAATACCCGTCAATCCATTTAATAACATATAAATAGATCTAAAACCAGATGGTCGATCACCTTGAATTCCTAAACGTAATGAATTACCTTCATTATCATAAGGCACAATTTTATTATTTTGACTAACACTTCTATATATGGGAACTATTCCCTCATTTTGTATAAAAGTTTTGGTTGTTTCTGGAACGGAATTTAAATTAGATATGTAACCTCCCCATTTAAAACATGCTTGACATTCTTGTAAAAAATCTCCCATCGTTTTTAAAGAGGTTGCTGACAAAAGATTATTAAAATTAGGTCTACTTGTTGGATCATTATATTGTAATGAATTCCACATTTTACTTAAATCACGGGTATCTTCTTGACCAAAGTTAGAATCATATAAATCTTTAATTCTATTTATAACTCTAACGTATGATGTTGTTGATTTTAAATCAGTTTTGTTTGAAATTTTAATATCAGTAGTACTAACATTTGCTATATCTTCTTCAAAATCTAATTTACATTTTAATTTAAAATCGATTGATGAACATAAACGGGTTTTTCCATCTGGAAAAGTTTTATTATAATTTAATACAGCACCACCATATGATATATGTCTTGTTTTATCTTCATTTTCATATAAAAGTTCAAAATTGGTTGTTCCAACTTCTTTAGTTTCGGATCCTTCATTTTTTAATGAACAATTATCCATTGCATCCATCATTGATGATGATGGACAAAATACTCCATATTTAATGGAACGATATAATCCAAAAAAAGGTTGTGAATCTGAAAACCATTTTTTATAATTTGTTATAAAATCTTGATAAAATTCATTATTATTTAATTTTTGATTTAATAAAAAATATTTATTTTCAAGTGGAACTAACATATTTCTTTCAAAGTTTTTGTATTCTCGTTTTAATGTAATTATTTTATTATATTCTTCAATAGTTAATAATCCTTGTCCTTCATTTGCATCTTTTTTTTTGTCTTCAAGTTCTGTTAGTTCATCTTTAATTTGTTCAATTCCCAAAATCATTTCATTATATTCTTCATCAATTTTTTCAAGGGTTAATGATTTATTATTTTCTATGTCACTAATAGTATTAGTTATATTATCTAAAAATGTTTTTCCAACAAATAAACGCATTCCATTTATGTTAGAAGAAATATTTGCTGCATTATTAATTATAAATTTATATTTTGGTGCTGGTAATTTATATTTATCATCTTTGCTAATTAGTGTTAAATTTTCTTTTAATAAATCATATAAATTATCTATATTATTTGTTGGTGTTATTTTGGTGTTTTGTAAATTATTTATTGTAAACATGTTATTTTGATAAGTTTTTTTTAATTTATTAAATAAAATCGGTAATGGAACTACGGTTGTTGTATCATCTGGTTGAAATTGAGGTGCCGGAGATCCAATAGTTGCCATATTTGTTTCTATTGTCACAGGTGCCTCTGGTTGTGCTACAGGTGCCTCTGGTTGTGCTACAGGTGCCTCTGGTTGTGCTACTGGTGCACCACCACTCATTTCATTTTCTTCTTCAAATTCTTCTTCACAATTTTCATCACAATCATCAAACTCTGGAAAATTATCATTTATTGCATCTGGACCTTCTATTGTCGGATTATATACTTCATCTATAAGAGATGGCATCACTTCACTTTGATTATCCTTATTTATATAATATTCATTAAAAAATGAATCCAAATAATCTTTTAAATCATCATCTACTTTTGCACCAAAAGTTAATGTATATACTGGGTTCATTTCTAGTAATGTACGTTTTAAAATTAATATTTGTAAACATAATAATTCATTATTTTTATTTGTTTCAAATGGATATATTTGTTTTAATTTTTCTAATGTTATCTGATTCATTTGCTCATTACCAAATACATAATTTTCTCCAAATAATTTTTGCCATATTCCTAATTTTACAAACATTCCACGAGATAATGTTGTTAATAAATTATTGTGCATTATAAAAACATATTCCGCAACATTATAATATATCTTATCTCCTGGGCTCCAATATCCCTCTACAGGTTCAGATATATACATATATTCCGCTTCTTCAGTTGGTTCTTGATAAACTGGAACCGGTACTGGCAGTTTTTTTTGTCTCTTTTTTGGTCTAACTTCTATTTCTATTTCTTCTCCATCTACACCATTTTCCATTCCACCCATTTGTTGCATTTTTTCTTCAACTTGAGGAAAATAACTTAATATTTCATCAATACTATTACAAAATAAATATGCAATATAATTTATAATAAATTGTTCTATTACATCTGATGAAACTAACAAAGAAAAAATATCAATTTGTAAATTATTATTTTTCTTATCAATAACATAACATAATGCACATTTTAATAACATAAATAATTCTGAATATCCCAACATTATTGAATCATCTACAGAACCTATTAAAAATGAGTAAATTAAATAATCTAACGCATTCAATATATCAATTAATTCATTTCCGTTTTTTTTGTTAGTTGTATTATTTATTATATTTGAAAATAATGGACTTTTATCACGGATTCTACAACCTAAATAAGTTACAATATATGTGTTTAACGAAGAATGTAATGCTATAATATCAGCATCATTGTTATATTTGTTATATAAAGTATTTAATGTTTCTTCTGTTAATCCATTTACAAGAGGTTTTATTAAAGTAAATTCATTAGTTTTGGGTAAAGTAAAATCATTAGTTTCTATTGGATTTGGATTTTTCATAATTTCCTGTTTTAAATTAAATGGTCCTATTTCTGAAATTGTTTGTTCCAATTCACCACCAGTAAAATTATTTAAATTTGAAATTTCATTATTATCAAAATTAAAATTATATCCTTCTTTTTTTTGATCCTTATAAATATCTGTATATTGTAGGTCATTATATAAACCAAAATCTCCTGGTCTTACTCCTCCACCTAAACTATAGACGAATGTTTTAAAATATTGTAAACCCATTTTAATATTCAAACTTTTAAACAATTCTGTATTTTTATTTATTACACGAGAATGCATTGCTCCTAAATTATAATCATGAATATAATCATGCACAAATGCTGATAAACATATCAAAACCATATCTTCTTCTCTACCAAATTTAATAGTTACTTTTGATACTCCATTTATTCCATTTTCTTGACTTAATTCTATACCAGAACTTTCTACGGCATTTTCAAAGTTTTGTTTATAAGGTAAATCAATAGTTTCAACATTTGGAATTGTTTCATCAGCATTTGAATTTTGTTCTATTTCCATTTCATTTTCATTTTCATAATCTTCATCCATATATTAATTATATAAAATATAATTATTATTATTATCAAATTCATAAAATAACTAAATTAAAATTATATTAAAATTACTTAAATATAGATATATATTATAATTAAAATGCCTAGTTATGGAAGAATAATTAATGGAATTTATTATATAGCATTATCGGATAACAATAATTTAAAAAAAATATCATTAGAAGATAATATATATTTTACAAATAGAGATATATTTTGTAATGCTGGAGATATCGACACAATTATGGAGGCAAATAGTTTTAGTAGAGGTTTAACTGGAGGCATTAGTTATGAAAATAGGACAGAAACATTTAAATATACTGATGTATTAAATGATATAACTTATTTGCAAGATTTAATTGATTATTATGGGTATATCAATA
>JACCDX011899621.1_pt1 | contig 12906 bp, 7 predicted proteins | sample 7449681 | NCBI WGS metagenome assembly JACCDX01 (sample SAMN15323450, study PRJNA562643) | freshwater metagenome | isolation source: river surface water | place: USA:Blue River Watershed | collected 2017-08-18
CTATATTAGTATCAATACCAAAATCACAATTAGGTGTAGGGCTAGGAGTTGGTGTAGGGCTAGGACTAGGCGTTGGACTTGATGTCGGTGATGGACTAGGACTAGGGGTTGGGGTTGGTGAAGACGTAGGGGTTGGTGTGGGTAATATTGTTTCGTCAATATTTGATTGACATTCTGCAATAACCCTAGCATTTGTGTTATATACAATTATTGAAGTTGCGCTATCTGGTACACTAACATGTAAACCTAAATTTGATGTTAATTCAGAAAGTGTGACTCCACTAGCAAGAAATGATGTATCAAAATTGGTTGCAAGATTTGCTGCGTTAACTTGGTCATAATATACATTATAAGGACCCGCGTCAGTACCAGAAACAATCTTTACATAAAACTTCTTTGCCATTTATAATTTATTTTCCGCAACCACAATCTGATTCAGTATTAGTTGTGATTAACGATTTTGTTACACTATTAAAATAGTTTTTATTGTTTTCAATGAAATCATTAGCTTTTTCAATTAACAGCCCATTATCTTGATCGTCAATATAACTAATAAACATTTCCTCGTTTAAAATAAATAGTTCTCTAACCATAAGTTTAGTACCATTAATTGTAAATAAATCATTTATATCAATGGTGTAACCATTATTTGTATATGTTAAAATTTTATTTGTTATTACTACTTCCATATTAAACTACTTGACCGGTACAAGGATTTATTGTTAAGAAATTATTGTTTGGACAACCGCTGTAAATTGTTTCATTATTAAGTTTTAATGTAACCCAGGTTACGTTAGTGTGACATTGTCCGTTTCCAAAACCAAGATTTACATTTATTGGTGTGGCACAAACTAGTGCAAAACTTATATTACCACCAGTTGATGATGCAGCAATGTCTTGAGCTTGTTGAGTTGTTAGTGTTAATGAGTTGTATCTAGCATAACCGCTAGTAACCCCAGGAGGATAATTAAATTGGTCATTCGATCCACCGGTATTACTTAAATAAACAGTTCCTATTGTTATGTTGTTACCTCTTAAATAGAAAGTTGCAGCATTACATGTGTGACCACCAGGACAAGGTCCTGACGTTGGGCTATATTGGACAATAAATTCCATATTAGCTAAACAATTTACCACCTCAGTTAATTCTGGAGTTATTGTTGTATCTAATGCGCAATCAATGGTTGCTGTCGGTGTTGGTGTTGGTGTTGCTGTAGGGCTGGATGTTGGTGTTGGACTTACAGTTGGACTAGGTGTTGGGCTCGGTGTTGGTGTTGCCGTTATTATATTAGTATCCACACCAAAATCACAATTCTCTGTAGGAGTTGGAGTTGGAGTCGGTGTTTCCGTTGCTGTTGGACTCGGAGTCGGGCTTGCTGTTGGAGTAGGACTCGTTGTTGGTGTAGGAGTTGCAGTAATAATATTTGTACCAACACCAAAGTCACAGTTTTCTGTTGGAGTTGGAGTTGGTGTAGGTGTGTTAGTAGGTGTCGAACTTGGTGTTGGTGTTGGACTAGGACTTGGGCTCGGTGTTGGTGTCGGTGTTGCTGTTACTATATTAGTATCAATACCAAAATCGCAATTAGGTGTTGGACTAGGGGTTGGAGTTGGTGTACTAGTAGGTGTTGAGCTCGGTGTTGGGCTAGGTGTTGGTGTAGGTGTTGCTGTAATAATGTTAACACCCATGTCAAAATCACAATTAGGAGTTGGACTTGGGGTTGGAGTTGGGCTTGTTGTTGGAGTTGGGGTTGCTGTTATAATATTAGTACCAACACCAAAATCACAATTCTCTGTAGGAGTTGGAGTTGGGGTTGGGCTTGTCGTTGGTGTAGGAGTTGCAGTAATAATATTAACACCCATTCCAAAGTCACAATTAGGTGTAGGGCTTGGAGTTGGGGTTGGTGTTGCAGTAATAATGTTTAAACCCACACCAAATGTACAATCATCAGTTGGTGTTGGTGTTGGTGTCGGTGTTGCTGTAATAACATTTGATGTCACCTCAAATGTGCAATTATCAGTTGGTGTTGGTGTCGGGGTTGGTGTTGCTGTAATAACGTTTGATGTTACTTGAAATGCACAATCTGACGTTGGTGTTGGTGTTGGAGTTGGTGTAGCTGTAACAATACCAATCGTTACACCAAAGTTACAGTTAGGTGTTGGTGTTGGAGTTGGTGTTGGTAATGGACAACTACCTAAATTAAGATTTATTGATGTAACACTACTTGTTCCATTAATTGTCCATCCAGTATCTGGTGAATCACTTGTTGTTGTGTTTCTAGGTTCGCCACCATATGGCCATGGATTTATTGTCCAATAATCACTACCGTTCCATCTTACATTACATGTAACGCCACTAAGGCTACCTTGCCAAGAAGGTTTTCCGTTATAATGTCCGTTATATGTAAAAGTTGTTTTCATTTATTAACAAGTTAGAATTGCTCCTTCGCTTACATTTATGTTTAAATATATTATGTTATTTGTTGTTGCACTTACACCATATGCAGTCGATTTACCACAATACCCTATATAATTGTTTACATTGCTATCATCATTAAATGCAATTTGACCAACGCCAAATTCAACATCTTGATCACTACTATTCGTTACACCAATATAAATCATATCACCTTCATTCGCACTAATAGTAGAACTAAAGTTTGTATAGTTGTTTACTGTACCGTTTACAGGTGAGTTATACCATGGAGCATCAGGTAAATAATTTTCCCAAGTGCCATTATTAACTTTAACCCAAACATTAAAATCTTCTGAATCGGTATTTGAGAATACCGTTGATCTTAATGTTAAAGGTACTGTACCAACAACACCCGATGTACTAGTTGGTGTTGGTGTTGGTGTAGCTGTCGATCCAGTGAAAATAATATCAACACAGAAATCATCAGCTGATGTCGGTGTTGGGGTTGGGCTTGTCGTTGGTGTAGGAGTAGCCGTTGGTGGCAACGGAGTCGCAGTTGGACTAGGCGTTGGCGTTGGTGTACCGCTAGGTGTTGGTGTTGGTGTGCTAGTTGGTGTAGCTGTTGGACTAGGTGTAGGTGTTGGTGGCGGAGTTATGATTGGATATGAACCAACACAGCTATAAGCTGGTGCTCCAGTGCACGCATTTGAATAATTTCTTTCTAATGATGCTATTGACGGTACAGTTGAACAAGCAATGTCATCACTATAATATTGCTGCATAGATGTACCAACAATTTCAAACCCAACATATTCGTGTTCTACTAAAGCTAGATAATTTGAATTACCATTAAATGTTATTAGGTTTGTTGGTTTTGTTCCTGTAACATTTATATTATAGTACATATTAATACCACAGTAATTTAAATCAACAGCAACAACTTCGATCAACTCACCCTTCTCTGTTATAATATAATCACCGGTATCATAATAATCTGATGGGTAATCACAACATGGCTCAATTGGTGTTTCAGGTTTTATTTGTAAAAATTCTGGTGATCTTGTATCAAAAACATAACCACTTCTTTTTATAACCTTACCTGTGTTTTCATTAACATCTTTATTTGTATAAATTCTAAATTTAGTTGTTGGTAAAACTTCAAAAATTACTGTTGTTCCACTAGCCGTTATACCACTAACTATACTAGTTTTAACAGAACCTAAAGAATCTATATTACTAACAGTATATGTTGAATATGAGTATGAGAAAGAATAATTGTTACTTAATTCAGCTGCTTCAAACGCACTACTTGATAGGGTTGAGCATGATGAATATGTTGCGGAAACAATTGTATTTCCAGAAACAATATCTTTTACATCTTTCTTTACTAGTGTACCAGCAGTGATATAACTTTGAATATCTGCCGATGTTGTTGAACTATTAATTGTTGCACCGCTTACTACTAAAACCTTGGTATTATGTTTTAAACCATAATTGTATGAGTTTCTATATTGAACTCTTGGATGTATAGTAAACCCGGTATTAACAACTGTTGGTTGATCTGGTGTTTCTATTGGGAATTCAACATATTGTAAATTTAAGCCATTGATTCTTACTTTTTTATCACAGTTAGCTGCGTCAGTAAATAATAAATCAATTACCTCATCTTCATAAACGTTTGATATTTTAAACTGACATGTGTTTCCACTAACTTGCGCAAAAGTTGTGTCTGTATATGTTGGGTGATATCCGGAGTATGCGTTTATAACCGGTATTGAATTTCTTTGTATATAAATTCCCCAGCCATATGTTTCACCAGATTGAATAGTAGCACCGGTAATATTAACAATAACATCAGATTTTACTTTACAAGCTGTAGAGCCAGTATATACCGGATATAAAACGCCATCAGGACAAACTGTTGTAAATTCTAAATCTAAACTACATTTTGGTAATGAATAGTTATAATCAGCATCAAAATAAAAATCTAAATATCTTTTTTCTGAACAGTCTGAACCACTGTGTGCAATGAATTTAACTTTCTCAACACCATCACTATCTGTAAAGAATTCATAAGATATTAATTGTGTGTAACCAGAACAGTTAACACCACAACCATATGAAACACCACTATATGGTGATTGATTTGGTAGGTGACCAGCAACAGGTTCGTTATATGTTGAATTAATTTTATCAACCAATCCTATTACTGCGTTTTTCCAAAGTTGTTTTGTTGTTGAAACATTTAATTTAACCCAATTTTTATAATCACAAATTAATGGAATGCTAGTAGATGAACTAGTTAAAACATTACAACTATTTGTTGCTGTATATCCAGTGTCAAATAGAGTACTACCCGTCACTTTAACTTGTGATGTAGTCCCACTATATTCAATACCATCAATATCCATTTTTAATGTGAAAGTAACACCAGTAAGGTACATTAAACCTCTAAGGTGATCAGGTTCACCAACAATAGTTTCCAAATCTTCTTCAATAAAACTTTCAAAATCTGGATATAAATTTTCAACTATTTCAATTGGTTTGCATGGTTTTCTATATGCATACTTTGGTCTTGCAAATATGTTGTTTTCAATTAAGTTACCACCCATCCATAATGTTGTTGATGGTATAACTTGTTCTAATACATTTGACCAATATGGACTCATTTGATTAACAAAATCAGTTGAGTCAATCATATCATATGGAGTATATCCTGAAGATATTAATTGATTAATATAATCTTGATAAACATCTTCTAGATGAATATAATTTTTCTTATATTTTACTACATTTGAGTTAATAACTTGTTTAGAGAATGTCATCTCAAGGTATTCGGCAAAACTAGTTTGATCTTGTACTTCTAAACTATTCTTTCCAAAAACAACTTCTAATTCTCTGGACTTTCTCCATATATCATAGTTACTAGCGTTAGCTGGGCTAACGAAGACACTAATGTTTTTTCTATTTAATATTAACCCAGTACCTGTTAAGTCATCAACAACTTGACTCTTAACATTGTCTATTTTACTTTCTAATGTGAAACCATAGTCTAATCCTGGGAATGTTCTGTATATATCAAAAAATTCTTCACCATATGAATATGGCTTTGATTTTGTTAATATTGTTTTTGTTCTACCTGTTAATACGAACTCGCCATCAACAAATGTACCACTAGATTTATCAGTGTCGATTATATCTGACGATCTGTGATCTAATGTAACATCATGCCAACCAGAACCCATTTGGAAAAATATATTATCCTGGTTTGTTGTTGGTGTTTTTGGTAGATACGTATCGGTATCGATTGGATAGTCTGTTGTGTTACTAAATGTTGTTAAACCAGTTACTGCTGACAAACTATATGTGTATGTCGATGGATTGAATGTTACTTTATTGTTTACAGAAACATTATTAATAGCATTAAATAAGTCATCCTCAACCAATGATTTAGGAACAGCAGACTTAACGCTATAAACATATTCGTTTATTTTAACCATTGGATCTGGTGCACCGATGAATTTTAAATAAAATTCAATACAGCTTCTAGTTCCCTTTGATTTATATATAAATGCTAGATTAACTAATAATCTTCTATAAAATTCTAATTCAGCATCAACTAAGTTTTTACCAATAGATGAACCATTGTATACTGTTTTTGCTGCATTATATAATTCTTCTTCTAATGATTTTTGATCAAATAATTTAATTGTATTTAATCCTAAAGTGTTGGCTAAGTTCTTAAGAAAAACATCTGGTATATTGTTAATTGCATCATAAGAAACGTTTCTCATGTATGCTATGTTATCAATATATGATTTTACCTTATCAAAACTTTGACCATATAATTGGAATACTTTATCTATTTTCTGATCTTCAGTGTCAAACTCGAATAGTTGTGGTGCAACTAAAAATCTAGTAACCAAATTTGACTTATAGTTATCAATCTCTGTTGCTAGATCATTTAATTTAGTTAGATAATCATCAAATTTTAAACCAGTTGTTTGTAGGTTCCAACCATCTTTAGAAACCGGCCATTCAGCTGTTACATAAATTAAATCCGTTTTTGTTCCATCTAAACTTGTTCTTGGAACTTTAAATGATGCTTGAAATATTGGATACGTATCTCTGTTTAAAAGAGTTTGTTCTAACTCATCTAAACCTAGATAGAATTCCTCAACAACAGAATCATTTGGTCTAATAATATAGCTTGTTGTGTATGTTGAACCAGTAAATGGTTTACCATAAACCTCTAATGAGATTGTGCTATCAACATCTGGCTCGCTATATTTTGAGATATTATATGTTTTCTCGTTAATAACAATTGAATACTTGCTATATGATGAGAATATGTTTCTTATTTTATTTTCAACCGTTAATAATTCATTTGCTTTTGGTTCAGATAAAACTATATCAAATGGATTAAAGAACTTACTTGCTTTAGTTGTGAATGTTGTTTTATTGCTTGTTGCATTATAAACAATATTTTCAGCTGTATTATCTGTTGTTGATGATAAACCTTCAGAGTTAACATAGATTGCTGCTGGGTAGTTTTTAACAATTCTACCTATAGAAACCCTAATGCGTTCTCTTAAAGAACCAAATAAAGATTTTGATCCTTCTGTTTTATCAGAATTAAATCTAATTGGTCTTTTTTCTCCAGTCGATTGTTTAACCGTTGTTGGAACATCATTTTCTATTTTAAGATCTTCTAATGTAAGGAAATCTGAAAATGGTGCGGTTTTAAAACTTTTAACGTCTTGTTCAGGGATTACTCTATCAAGAGCAAAATTGGTATTAGTTAATTGACTAGTACCGTCAGTAATTTGTCTTCCAACAATACTGTCGCTAAAAGTTTCATATCCACTAGCAGCCTGACTTGGTACTTTTCTTGTTGCCATTATTCGGTAATATCGTCAAAGTTTAATGTTTGGTCTATATCAGTTTTTTCCTCACGAATCTCATATAATGTTTCGTTAAGATCATCTTTAACCTCATAAAGATTGAACTGTTTATAAATCGCGTTATTGTTATTCTTGTCATAAATTGTGTAAATGCCAGAATTTAACGCCTTACTTTGATTACCATAAAGTGCATGTGCAAGTGTTGATGCATCATGTTCAACCATTTCAACCTCAACTGTAGTTGGGTTAAAGTAACTATTAGTTAAAATAATGTTCTGAGATGGTTGACCAATAAATGGTACTACATTTGGTCTATTGCTTGGTGCAGAAGACGGTGTAACTGTTAAGAAAACCAAATTGGTTGGTGCATCTGAATATCTATATCTAATTGCTTTTTGTGTTGTGTTTGTTAAATTTGTTGTTACTGGTTCACAATAAAATGAAGAAGTAACAATTCTATAAAAATTAGGAACCTTTTTATTGTTAAGTGTATCGATATATTCAATTCTATACCCCACTAATCCTTGTGGAACGAACTTGTTTACATCTTCTGTTGAAACGTTCCCTAGATCGACAACTAAGCCTCTAACTGAAGGTAACGATGCTAATACACCACAATCAGTAATTTCTGTTCTAATTTGTTTTGGTCTAAGGTGTAATGTATATACCCCTAAATCACTAAAAGTATCGCTATTTAATCTAAGATTGTATAATCCACCTAAAATTTCAGTACCTGAAGTACCTCCGGTTTCTGCATTATGAAAAACAGGAGTCAATATGTCAGCGGAATCCAACTTTGTTAGTGTTGGTTCTGTCGTTGACGCTCTATTTGCCACATAATGAAGTAGTATTTCTACATCTTCTGGGGACACATCTGCTGGTCTTATTGTTCCGTAACTTCCTACTGCCATGTTCTTTTAATTATAAATATAATTTTATTGTTTTTTCACCACGAAAAATCCATTTCCGTAGACATCTAATTCACCTAAATTATCAATTTCACCTAATCTTAGATTAAATTCAGCTACACCCATTTTTCCTCTCTCAACAAAAATGTCAGAATATACCACCGGTTCTGAAACAAAACCAAGATAATGTTCATTTCTGGTTAATCTTTTGGTAAATTGGCTTTCGGATGCAAACGTTGCTGTATTGCCAGTAATATAAGTTGTTCCGTCTGATAAATCAAGGTAAGTTAGCCCATCAATTTCATATTTGTCACAATTGTATGATGTTCCTTCAATTGTTATTGTTGTTCCGGTGACACCACTGTACGTGTTACCACCATATAATTTTTTTTCTATTTTTCTACTTTTACCTAACGCTAGGAATGTTGTTGTTCCAGTAAATGTGTTACCAGAATAATCATATATATTATTATAATTTTGTGTTCTACCAGATTGTAGGTATGTTTCGCCACTAACATTAAAATATGGTAATGTTGACCCTGTATAAGTAAATGTGGCCAAATCTGTAGGGGTATTCTTTGTTAAAGGTAATTTGATCTGTTTTGTAACTGTTTCTGTTTTCCAGGGTGCCACCATCGTTATTGAGACATTTTTAACACCTGAAGTTGAATATGTCTTTGTTTTACCACTCAATATTCCAATAGACTCTGTTGATGATCCATCACCCCAATTAATTGTAAATGTGGCGTCAACGATTCTTTTTAATTTTATTGAGCTTGCACTATTGTACACCGTTAAAGTATTCCCAGTATTTGCTGAGTAAACAAAATTACATAGTTGTTCAGTTTGTTCAATATCACCATCAAAACCAACCATAACACCTAATTCGTCAGCTTTTGCTTCTAGGAATATAGGTAAATTATAAGTTAAACCTGTTTTTCGTAATATTTCGTATTTTAACTTTTTCATTTTATTGTTTTATTGCATATCCTCCTGAGAAATCACAATTACCTCCAAGCCCTCTTATTATTGTATATGTGTGTTCTGGTCTTCTGAATATAACCCTGTAGTAAACATTCTCTTCAGGATTTGTACTAACATTTGGATTCATTTCATAAAATCTAACAGCATTTGATGAAGTACCAACTCTAGTACCATCAATTAATCCTGAGTTGTTAACCGTTAAGTCTCTATTTAAAAATCTAATAACCGTTCCATCTTCAGCATTAAAAAACCTAGCGGTCATATAAAAAGTTGTGCCAGTGTAAACAGTATTATCTGGAAACCAAAACAAATACATATTTTCAGTATTTCTATAGTTGTTACCATTGAATACTGGAATAAAGATTCTATCTTTTATATTATTGTCAAAAACTTTTTGACCTAATGGGATTGATAGGTTTTTAGCAAAAACTAATTTTTGTGTTTCTCTATATGGTGTTGTGTAAAACTCTAATCTAAAGAAACTCTCAACAGTATGTTTTAATAGTTTTGCGTTTTCTTCTGGACTTATACCAACATAGTTGTAATCTAAACCATTTGCATATGTGTTACTATTATTTAAAAAATGAAAATAATACCATATATCACATTGTAATGTATTCACGCCAGATAGTTCCACGTTGTATGGTTCGTGAATATATCTGATTGTTTCATAGTTTTCAGATGGATTAATAATACTTTTTAGTAAAGCGTCTTCAATATCTTTAAAATTCTCTTCCCACCCAGCATTTGTTTTAAATTCTGTTTCGGGATTAAACACCAAAGATTGATCAACATTTTTATGTAATATCTTCATTTTAACAATTTACATTACCAAATCCTCTAAATCCATCGGTTTTATTATTATATTCTTTTTCGTTACCAAAATAAAAATTTATATCTGTTTTAACATAGTGTTGATTGTTTACAAATGGGTAATCAGTTCCATTACCATCTTCATCGATATAACCATGATCAAACACATCTCTCCATTTCCACAATCCTTCATCTGGAAAATATCTAGCATTATCCGGAAGATCCAAGATGTTATTAGTATTTGATGTCTCTATATAATTAGATAATTGCCTCAACTTAACTCTGTGGTGCGGGTTATAATATAATCCCATTTTGTTTGTTGATGTGCTACCTGAAAAATCAACAACTGTTTGATCCTGTTCGTGATTAAAAATATTTGTAGGTATTTCTAGTTTATGTATATTTTCTGAAATAACTCTTTCTTTTAATTCACTTGGGTTGTATTCAACAAAGGCACCAGTTAATATTGAACCCACATTTAATGGATTACCAGAATAAAATGTTGTGCCACTAACAGTCCATCCACTTTTTGTTATTGATGTATCTGTTATACCGGTTTGAGCAAAGTGATCGTCAATCCAATTGTTATGTAGATGAAATTTATATCCGTTCTTTGGTGGGTATTCAAAATAACCAGAACCATTTCTGAATATTGTTGTAACATAAATGTCACTAGGTGTATAACCTAAGTTGTTTGTTATGCCAGTTAAAACAAAATAATCTTTAAAATCAAATATTAAAGATTCCATTCTATTTCTTTCAACCAATAAATCATTATAACCATCAAAACTTTCAAACAAGAGTTTTTTCTCTTCTTCAAATATTGTGGTCTCAAAACCGGCTTTATCTAAAATATAGTCAGTTGTTTTTGTTAATGTTTTATGTTTGTGAACATAGTATGTTGATGTTGTACCAGATAAGTTTTTTTCATCTATACATCTCTTGATTGTTATAAGAGATGGTAATGTTATACCACTAAAAGCAGCTTTATTTAAATTGATAACATAATTCTCAGAATCAAACTTATCGTCACCTAAACTTGAAACAGAATATGTCTTTCCGCTAATTATAACAAATTCACCATTATTAACGCCGTGTTTAACTGGAGAAATTAATTTATAATATCCAGTTTTACTTTCTACTCTACAAGGAATACCATCACCACTAACGAAGGTTTTAATATTTGTTCCTTCGACCTTAGTTGCACCACTCAATGTATATTTCATTGGAAAATCAGTTTGACCTGAAACAACATAGCTCAAATATAAATTCCAGTTATGATATGGAGCATCCATATTTGATATGTATTGATGTTTGTTTACTGGTCTAGTTGGTGTTGTGATTGTTGGTGAATATGTACCATATGTTGACCCACTAACAACCGGAATACTAATATCTTGTCTATATGTGTCTCTTCTTATAAATGCAAATTCATCATAAGCAAGATACCCACTCCAATCATTTGTTGAACCACCGTCACCATGTAAATAAAGATAATCTTGTAAATTTGGGTATACTGCTTCACCTCTATACATGTTTCTAAACACCATCTTTATCTTACCATATATTTTGTAGTTCTTACTTTCATTTCTTTCGTCTGAAAATAATTGTTCTAAATCTAATATAACACTTCTATCACCTTCTCTTAATAATTCTTCGGTTGTCTCTAAACCTACACGAATTGTTTCATCATGAATAGGCGCTTTATAATAACGCTTCTCTGGTAATATGATTTCTTTTTTTTCCATTATTCTCCTGATGTAAACGCACCTTTAGGTCCGTAATATTTTATAAATTTATCATAAGACGTGCTTCCTGGTCTTAATCCAAAATAGAAATGGAATGGTGTTGATAGTACTTGTTTATTTCCAGAATAATTTTTCGCTGTTTGAAATATAAACGTTTCATTATTATCTTTAACATATGGTATGGCAGTTGACCATGCACCATTAACCATAACATGTATGTTACCTGTTATTGGATTTTTAGTTGTACCAGATATCACATTTAACCAAAGATCACCATCAACATACCTTGTTGGGTTTGATGGAGTCTGCCCACTAACAATCACTTCAAATCTTTCCAACATGTCTGGATAATTTCCTACGAATGAAATAGTATCATGAGCTCTTGTCATTGGCTTTATTAAGTATTCTTCTTCACCATCAGCCATTAAATAATTTGTTGTTGTACTAGTTGTCCCTGATACTGAAACCATTCTTTGTAATTTTTGAACACCAATTGATGTTCTATCCCATAGTTGGTCATCATCCGCACCAAATTCGTCACCTTTTTTATCCCATAAAAAGAAAGGTACTTTTTGTGTATAATCACCTAATCTATAATTTAAACAATATCTAACTAGTACACCGTTTTGATCTAATTTAAAATCAATAGGTGTTGGTCCCCAATTTGAACCTCTTTTAAAATATGCCATGGTTGTTGTATCTTCAGGATCTAAGAACTCACCATTAAACATAAAGTAATGTGGTGTGTCTAAATCAAATGCTTCGATACCAGCTTCGCAATTTATAGAAATTAATTGTAAAGCATCACCATCCATAACGTTACCAAAAGTATAACCACTATTTGTAAAGAAGGTTCCAACATCAGCTTTTGCCGCTGAAACATCCATTCGATAATTAATAACATGTTCAATAACATTACCAGGGTCTTGGTATGATGTTGTTGTTAAATCTCTAATAACAGAACAGTTTGGATCTACCATAGGATCAAAACATATTTCATCAAAGAATTCATCTCTTACACCAACGTCATATAGTGTTGTTGGGTGTAGAATTTCTTTATAACCAGAATATGATTGACCAATAAACGTTTGTGTTGTTGGATTATATGGTGTACTTCTGTAATAGAACTTTTGATC
>JACCDX010120366.1_pt1 | contig 12902 bp, 11 predicted proteins | sample 7449681 | NCBI WGS metagenome assembly JACCDX01 (sample SAMN15323450, study PRJNA562643) | freshwater metagenome | isolation source: river surface water | place: USA:Blue River Watershed | collected 2017-08-18
CTCACTGTTTACGCATGCGCTGCATGAACTGGGCAAGCTCTTGTACAACCCCCGTAAGTTGGTTGGACAAAACGGAGATGTTCTTGTCTGTTTCGCCAACGACTCGCTGAACTTGCCCGACCAGTGAGTTCCCGAATGTCTCGAAGGCAGCGACTAACTGGTCATTAACTGCATTGAGATTGCGACGGCTTTCTTCTTCTGCCTGACGCAGTGCTTTGACACTGCTCTCAACACCTTCAATCAACTGTTGTGAGACGCCTGCCTCGCGCTTGGCCGATTCAATAAGTCCTGTGAGCGCCAAGACCTGCGAATCAACTGTTTTGCGGGTGGCGTCGTATTTGTCGAACCCACTGTTCACTGCGAGTGAGGCCGCCTGCAGCGCATTTGAAGAAGCTTTCACTTGCTCAATGAACGCAGCCGAATCATCCAGTGCGCGAGTAACGGAGCTGCCGGCAGTCTCGAATCGCTGAGCGGCTGAGCCCATGGTCAGCGCACCTTGGTTCATTCCATCTACAGCACGCATGGAAACATCGCGGATTGCATTGATGCTTTCCTGCGTCTTAAGTACCTGGTCACTGACAGCGCGCAGGAGTTCCTCGACATTTGCTGACAGCCCCGAGACCATCTGTCCAGTTTGGTCTGTGAGCACCTTGGTGCGAGTCGCGTCTTCCTCCGAGGCATTCTTGCGGGAAGCCTCCATGTTGGCAATTGATTTACCAACCTCACTCAGGAGTCCGGCGATGGTTTCATTCATTGCATCTTTAGACTTGCGTTGCTCCTCCGTTACAAGCGACCTGAAGTCGGTAACGAACTGTGTCATTTGCTGGGTGAGCTGCTGCTGACTTTCAGATGCTGATTGCATCGCTTCTGCGAGTTTGTCGGACATTTGGGTGGCAGCATTCTCGTTAGCTTTCTGGATGTCTTGAACCAGCGCCTGCAAAGATGTTTGCACCGAGCTCATGGCGGCCATAGAGCGTTGCATTTGCTCGTTGATGCCATTGATTTGACCACCGAAAGTGTCTTCCAACTTGGCCATGAAGCCTGTAAGCATGGTCTCGAGCATGGTGTTGACCTGCGCGGTATTTCCGGCCACATTGTTTTCCATAACCTCGCGCACTCGCTGCATGGGACCGGCAATAGCCTCTGCAATGCTTCGTCCAACGGTCTCACCTGCATTGATTTGAGCTTGAATTTGCCGCTCAGTGAGGTTGGTCATCAAACGGGTCAAATCTTCAACTAGAGCATCTTTGAGTTGGGCTGAATGCACCTCAGATTTTTCAGACGAGTCAACAAGCCTCTGCAAGTACTCTTCGCCAGCGCCCGACTTATACAGAGAGTCAACCAAGTCACAAAGATGCTCAACTTTGGAGTTCAAGCGTGCAACCAAGAATCGGCTAACAAAGACAACAAGCATTGCGCAACCGATAGCTGAAGCGGAAACCATGAATGCATGCATCACAGCTTCTAGCAACGGTGCTAGACCCGCGACCGCTTTAGCCGCTGAGTCTGTACTCTGTCCGGCACTCGTGGATGAGGGAGCAATCGCATACCTGAAATTACTCAACCCGTGGAGAAGCCCAGCGAAGGTACCGATGATGCCGAGTCCAGTCAAGATGCCAGGCAAATGTCGCCAGAAATCGTCGAAGAGCGGGCCTTCTACTAACGACTCTTTTGTAAACATCATCTCTGCAGGCATGCTTGACCGGTATTCCACGACAGGCGTCGGACCTGCCAATGCCAAACGCATCGGATGGAGGGTGTCAGAGTACTCGTTCCAAATATGATGCAACGGCTGCACTGAAAAAAATGTATCCAACTCGCGAGGGTCGCGACCTTTATGGCTACCTAGCTTTGATAAAAGCCCTTCAATGGCCGCACTAAGTCCCTCTTGACTCGTGCGGTACTTGCGAACAAATGCAATTAAAAATACCGCTGTTAGCAACGCGACCAATGCAAGAATGAAATCAGGGATTTGTGGCAAAAGCGATGTGACTAAATTCAATTGATTTGTCCTTGGGTTTTTACTCGTGAGTAACCGTTTCCCACTAGAAATTCACTGTTCCGGTAAATGTAACTTCTGCCAGCATTAATAGGCTTTGAGAGTCAACAAACCTACGAAGAAATAAAAAAGTCTGCCGCGGCTGACAACTATTCAAAATTAATCATAAAGAATTGGTGTACTTATCGCCGATACATCTTTTTGATTTATCGTTCCACACAGCCTATTTCACAAACAACCAGATAAAGCGATTGAATGTAATTCCCAATTGCAAAGGTGTTTGGACAAGATCGGTGCGATTACAACAGCCCAACTTGCATTTGCAAGTACTGCCCTGTTTGAGGCAACCCAGACCTCTCGATCAACTCCACAAACTCTTGTGCGCTATACACCGGCTTCTTAAGACGTGCTCGGATACTTTTCAAGACCTCGAGTGCCTCAAATGGCCGCAATTGAAGTTGATTCAGCAAAAAGTCGTCTGGATGTTGAACCTCTATGTCGTGCTGCTGGTTAATTTTTTTCGCCGGGAAGTCTTTTAAGTTATTGGTAACGATTGCGTCCGCATGCCCAGCAATCGCTGCCGCCAATACATGCCTGTCATCAGGATCAGGCAAGCTTAAAGAGTCAATGAGGTATTCATAATTCTCAACCAAGCAGTCACACTCGAGTGATCTTAGTCACTGATAAGCGCGTTACAGATAGATGTCAAGGCTGCATTTTTGGCATTTTTCGCAAACTTGTTGCAAATTAACTAAAGCAGGAAAATTTTTCCGTCTAAGTTGAAAACTGCGATAGTCGGCAAAACATGCCGGCGGTATGTTTCGTTATGCGAAACAGCCAAACCACTCAACTTCAAGACCTAGAGCCTAGGGACGCGGAAGCAATTGCCTCAATTCTCAGTGGATTAATCGATTGGGAAAATGAGCATGGCCAAGCCTTTTGTAGCCTTAGCGCTAGGGAGCTTTATTTCAGGCTTGCTTTTTTGTATTTTGCCCGGCGACATACACAAGATGTCTCCCTAAAATTTTCTTTTTATACAGGGCGAACATCAGAGCGCACGATGCGCAATGCAATTCGTCGTTTTGAAGATCAAGGTTTCATCAAAAAAACTGGGGCACAAATTGACCATCGAAACAAGCGATTGATACCAGAGGATAAATTAATCAAACTCTTCGAAGGGCATGTACAAGTGTTCCTAAACCTAGTTCATGAACATTTCTATTTAATCCATAAGGATAGACCGTAAACCATCGTGAACGACTCTTGTGCAGCGATAGGTGGCGTACGCACCACAGATAATGGGTCGCCATGATACTACCCAGCAAGCCACCAGCAGCGCAACTCATCTATCGCAAGGCTGCCAGTGTTGCCTCTTTACCCAAGCGCAACATTGAAGATGTGCGTAAGTCGATTCTCAACCGTCTACGCAGGTACAGCGCAACTTCTATCGTGGACTTAGCGCTGCAAATCCTATGGAATCCACCCTCTGGCGCAGGCGAAGAGGTGAGGTCGGCACCTTGGCTGACTTTCCTGCTGGTCAAATGGGCAATGCGGGACAATCTCGTTTACCTTCAAGTCGGTTCACCGATTCCCCCTGCGGTGTTTGACAGTCTTCGGCAAGAACTGTGGGAACTCCAAGGCCCGAGCGATGGCGAGAAGCCGAATGCCTGGGTGATGCTCCGCTATTTATTACACGTTCAAGTCGAATTCCAGCGCAGCGAGTCATGGAGCTTCCTTCGATGGCCTGCCCTGTACTTAGGATTGGAACCTGGCAGCACGAACCGGAAGCAATTCCGAGAGTGTATGGGTCTAGAGCCCCAAGATTTCCTCGACCTGGCTTATAGCCTGTACGCGGCGGTCCTGCATCGCCACATGCCCATCGGTCAGGACTATCTATCCCCGTTACGGTCAAAGTACGGCAACAAAGTGGATCGAATTTACGAACTCTTCGTTCGAGATCTTCCCAGCCTGCGTAAGGACATCCAGTCGGAAGCAGCGCAGCGCATCCGTGGTAAGCAGGAACTGTTCGAGTTCCCGTACCTGTGTCGATTCCCTTTTCTGCGCCTTCGCGATGGACGACTTCACTGCTGGCACCCACTGGTCTTCGCTCGTGGCCTGGAAGACGCGGTGCATATGCGCCTCTCCAGCCTCGGCGAGGACTATGTGAATGAATTCAGCCGTGTATATGAACGATACGTTATCGAGTTAGCTACGGGGTGCGGCTTACCTACGTTGGACGAGGTGGCATACAAGACCCAGGTTGGTGGGCATGCTTCGGCAGTCGAGGCCATCATCGAAGGCGATGACTGCAACATCCTCGTTGAAGCAAAAATGGGCTTGTTCGCCGATGATGTCCTGCTTCAGGATAACGAGAATGTCATCTACCAGAAGACCAAACGAGTGCGAGAAGCCATCAAACAAGGCTGGAAGGTCGGACAATTCATTCGAGAGCCAGCAAGCAACTTTGGTACGCGATTCCAAAAAAGCCAGGATTTCCTATTCATCGTTACCAGTCGCGAACTAAACCTCGGCACTGGGGAACGAATGCGTTTGCTTTATCCACCGAGCAAGTTCGACTATCCCGACGCAGACGCACAGCAGCGCTTGCCATTGTCGAACGTCTTCATTCTGTCCATCGAAGACTTCGAGCGCACCATAGGCTGCGTTGCCGCTGGTGAAATCAACCTTTCAGCTGTTTTAAAAGACGCGGTCGTTGCTAACCAACGTGGGGATACCGCGCGGATGTTCTTCTCTGACTTCATCGGGAACTACACAAAAAATTGGTCGATACCGGCGATGATGCAGGACGCTAGGCAGTCTGCGGAACGCCGAATCGCGATTGCGCTTGGGTCGTCCCCGGAGGCTTTGGACGATGGGACTGTTAAGTAGCCGATTGAGAAACCTGCGGAACCGAGCGCTGAACATACAGTGACTTGTGGATGCACACTTCGGTTGGTAGCGAATGCCGCTTTGTGTCAAAAGTGTGGGGGCGCACGTGAACATGACCGACCGAATTCAGCCTGAAGCCGCCATTCGCGCCAACCCGGATCTCAGAACTACCTATGTAGCTTCAATTTAGTAAATCGTTAGCACGCAAATTAGGCAGTCAAATCGAAACCCACGATTCCTGTTAGAAGGGTAGAACAGAGCCACCCAATCTTTCTAAAAACTCCAACTGAGTCGCGTCGAAGCATTGACCATCATGACCGCCTGTCGCGTGGCTTTGCAGTGCAGTGTTTGTTTAGTAGCTTCAAAGTCACTCAGACTCAAGGCCTCAACATCAAAAACGGCAGCGCAGCGATGGCCAGGTGCACGAACAGACGAATACTGAATCCACTGGACATTTTGGTTTTTGGCTTGACGCGCAATTTCTTGTGTTGCCGTGTAATCATTAGGTTTTGACCAAAGATCACTGTGGGCATCCCAAGGTGAACGGGTTAAGTCTAGTGCACGACCGTCAACCTGTGCCTTAAAAAATGTGTGTTCAGTGAGCAACTCGGATTGAATCAATGTTGCACTGTCCATGATGAACCGCCACCGCCAATAGGCCACTTCTGCGCATGCAGCCTCTAGCGTTTCCGCTCCATACCAGACCCCGTTTTCATGGGCTCGTCTGAAACGACTTTCGTGAATCGGGCGATACCTGAATGGGGTTGTTAATAAGTAGTGTCTGGAGTGCGATGAGGCCGGCAACGCTGGTTTGCTTTGCTCTAGGATTTGCTCTAATAGTGCTTGCTCTTCAAAAGAGTCGACCAATCTCATAGTCGATACAACATGCTGTGCTTCTACTCCACGCCATGCTTGCATTGAAAGTGGAGCCGACGTCTGGCTCACCCATTCCAACGGCCAACTCATGCGGGAGCTCTTATGCCATCAAGATAATTTAGCGTTGCAACAAGACCATCTGCTCTTTCAATCAACTGAGCAGGTATGCCCCCCCCCAAGGCTTTATTCGGACCTCGCATCCAAGCCATACGTTTTTGGTCGTCTGTACCCACCAAGGCATCTAAGGATCGGTAAACACGCACCAGCATAGCTGCCAGCTCACCCTCTTTAGTGTCGGGGTTAAGAGGGCGATCCCCTCTGAGAATGCGTGACACTGTAGGTTCGCTTACGCCGATGATTCGCGACAAGGCGCTGCCATTGATTCCGAGCAAAGCGCACGCTCTCGTAGTTGCTTTGGCAAGAACAATGCCCGGGTCGATTCTGGAGACTGGATTTGTATTCATGGAGCAGGCCCCTTTCTGGTGAAAGATTATCACACTTTAGAAACAAATGCTCTTGTTCCCTTATGTTGCGACAGTTTTGACAACCATTGCATCAGAGAGCAATCCCAAATAGTATTTAAGCAACAGGAGATCGAAATGGAAATCAAACGTGGCCCAAAACCAATTGCTAAATCAACAGGCAAACCTGATAGACGCCAGCGTGATAACAAGGAGACCCCAAAGAACACTTCGGAACTCAAACCTCACAAGCACAAAAAAGGGGATTGAATGTGGTTCTCCAGGGGAGAGTCGCCTCTGGTAAATCACTCGAGCCTGCAAAGCTCAGTAACTGCAGTCAAGATGAAGGCCACATTTGTGCTGGCCAGATTTCGGAATTAGACCTGTATTTAGTTATATGAACGCGATTAGCGCGCCTAATTCAATGGCATTCACCTGCTCTTGTTGCATCAAAAAGCGAATTTACTTACCGTTTGCAAAAGAGTTCGCACGAGAGCGATGTGATCACAACAGCCCAACTTGCATTTGCAAGTACTGCCCTGTTTGTGGCAATCCCGACCTCTCGATCAAGTCCACAAACTCTTGTGCGCTATATACCGGCTTCTTAAGACGTGCTCTGATACTTTTCAAGACCTCGAGTGCCTCAAATGGCCGCAATTGAAGTTGATTCAGCAAAAAGTCGTCCGGATGCTGGACCTCTATGCTGTGTTGCTGGTTAATGTATTCCGCTGGGAAGTCTTTTAAGTTATTGGTAACGATTGCGTCCGCATGCCCAGCAATTGCTGCCGCCAATACATGCCTGTCATCAGGATCAGGAAGGCTTAAAGAGTCAATGAGGTATTCATAATTCTCAACCAAGCAGTCAGGCACCGATTGATTCACCAATCTCATGAGCTGCTCAATCCGTGGTGCAGTTTCTGGTTTGTTTTTAACCAAATTGACTGCCCACTCATTGTTGATTTTGTTCGTCCATCGGGCATGGAATAGCCCGGCCTCCGCAAGACTCAAGAGCAAGTCCCGCAATAAATTGGGATACAGAACATTAGCATCAAGCACAGCGGTGTAGCGTGCCGAGCCTGCCATTAATACCCCAACCCTAGATCTTGTGAAAGATCGCTCAATTGTTTTAATGCAGTTTGAGATTTATCGCGCAGTGCCTTTTGGTAACGCATCAACTCATTGAATTCGACGCGCCTGTGTCGCCCCACTTTACGGCAATGCAACTGACCGTTCTCGATTTCCTTGATCACGAAGGGGCGCGAGACATTGAGAAAGTTCGCGGCCTCCTGCGTGGAAAACTCATGCTTTTGGGGAATCAGCACAATGGGTTGCTGTTGCGCCATGAGCCCCAGTAAATTGGCCACGGCGCGCAGTGCTTGTGGTGGCAACTCGAGGGTGGGCGCGGTTGCCACATCATTGTTTTCTTCGACGAGCACAATTTTGGGCGCGCGCGAGTGATCCAAGGCAGCCATGATGCAGCGTTGAGCTGCTTTGGCCAACTCTGCGTCGTGTGGGTTGTTAACTGGTTCGAGAACCGTTTCTCTAGTCATGGGGCATCTCCTATGCGTGGGCGCTTGTCCAAGCCTGATGGAGAGATTTTAGATCACAAATGAAGTAAACGCAACAATCGAAACATTCGAAAATCCATAGGGTCGATTATCAGCAGAGATACGCCGAACACCATCATCATGAACGACTCTTATGCAGCGATTGCAGTCCTTCACCGACGACGTCACCAGTGGCCGTTCTGCGACAGATTACTGCTGTGAACTCTGACGCGGCGCTAATTGAAGTCCGTCAGGTAATGCGTGGGTCTTCCTTGCGCAATCGCGGCAATCTTCCACTGGCAATCATTTCGGAAAAATCCAAATCAAATGAAATCAAAAACTTGAGTGCTTCGACGCAAAATCTTGGCGACGGCTGGATTCTTCCTCATCCATAAGGCGAGAATGGTGCGAAAGTCGATACAAGAAGTAGCATCACACAGAACACGAGGGAAACTAATGGCAAAGATCACCACGAACGAACTGCGTAAGCGACTCTCCGTGTTTACCCACCAATGGGCTGGAGCCAGTAGCGAAAAATCCGACGAAAAGCTCTTCACTGCACAGTTCCTGGCGTGCTTCGGCGTCCAGCCACATCAATACAGCCGTGAGTTCAGGCTGACCATGAGCGACGGCACTCATGGCTTCATGGATGGGTTCATTCCCGGCAAAGTGATCATAGAAGGCAAGAGTCTTGGGAAAGACCTTAAGAAGGCGCGCGTGCAGGCTGAGGAATACCGGTGGGCATGCCCACCACAAGACCAGCCTCGCTACGTCTTGCTACACGATTTCAACAATTTCATCCTCTTCGACCTGACTCAGGACAAGTCGCACTCATGCCTGCTGTCAGAGCTAGCCAAACGTGCCGAGTGGTTCCGATTCCTGGTGGGTGACACAGCCCCAGAGATCACCGAGGAGAGCGAGGCAGACCGCCGCGCGGCCGAGAAAATGGCGGCACTCCACGAGGCCCTGCTCAAGAGCAACTTCACAGGCAGGAACTTGGAGATCTTCCTGACGCGCCTACTGTTTTGCCTGTTCGCGGACGACACGGCCATCTTTGGAGACAACGGTCTATTCCGTCGTCTCATGGAGGGCACGCGCGAGGACGGCAAGGATGTGGGTTCACAGCTCAACGAGCTATTCGCGGTGCTGGACACCCCTGAGAAAAAGAGAAGCAAGCTGCTCGACGAGGACCTCCGGGCCTTTGAATACATCAACGGACAGCTTTTCACAGAGCGATCTGGAATTCCAGCGTTCGACAGCTCCCTCCGGGATCTGCTGTTGGAGTGCGTTCGACTGGACTGGTCGAAGATCTCCCCAGCCATCTTCGGTGCCATGTTCCAAAGCGTGCTAGACCAAGAAGATGAAGAGCAGGAAGGTGCAAAAGCCAAGAAAAAGGGTGCCAAGCGCCGCGAGTTAGGGGCTCACTACACCTCGGAGCGCAACATCTTGAGGGCAATCAATCCGCTCTTCATTGATAGCCTTCGCGACCAACTGAATGACGCCGGCACCAGCCGCACCAAGCTGCAGGCACTCTACGACAAATTGCCCTTGATTCGTGTATTCGATCCTGCGTGCGGTTGCGGCAACTTCCTAGTCATTGCCTACCGCGAGCTGCGTTGCCTCGAAATGGACTTGATCGACCGCTTGTTCAGCAAGGGCGGTCAGAGCAATGGCTTGCTGGACATCAGCACCATGATTCGAGTCAACGTTGAGCAATTCTTTGGCATTGAGATTGACGAGAGTGCGGCCCATATTGCCCAGGTAGCCATGTGGATTACAGACCACCAACTGAATCTGGAAGCCGCCAACCGCTTTGGCAGTACACGCCCTAGTGTTCCGCTCGTGCATAGCCCCCATATTCGCCATGGCAATGCGCTCCAGGTGAACTGGGAAGATGTCTTGCCAGCAGCCGAATGCACGTATATCGTAGGTAATCCTCCGTTTGTGGGTGCCAAACTGCTCAATCCTGACCAGCGCAAGGACGTAGCCAAGGTAATGGATGGAGTTCAAAGCGCAGGTTTGCTGGATTTCGTGGCCTGTTGGCACGTTTTGACAGCACGCTATATGCAAAAGAACCCCTTGGTGCGGGCCGCCCTTGTCTCCACTAACAGTATCTGCCAGGGCGAACAAGTCGGCGTTCTTTGGCCTCTTTTGCTGGCTCAAGGAGTACAGATCCAGTTCGCTCACCGTACCTTTCAATGGAGCAATGAGGGGCGAGGTGTTGCTGCCGTCCACTGCATCATTGTCGGGTTCGGCATGCAACCCGCAGAGCAGCCACGCCTATTTGAATACGGCTCCAACATTAAAGCTCCTGAGGCCCAAGTCCAGCTTGTGAAGCACATCAACCCCTACCTGGTGGATGCCTCGGATGTGGTACTAAAGCGGCGCTCCACCCCATTGAGCACTGTCCCCGAAATGGGAATTGGCAACAAACCCATCGATGATGGCCACTACCTGTTCACACCTCAGCAAAAGTCAGATTTCATTACAGCCGAACCTGGCAGCGCCCCCCTATTTCCGCCGCTGGCTTGGCTCCGAGGAGTTTCTCAACGGTATCGAGCGGTGGTGCCTACTTCTGAAGGATGCGTCACCGAAAGAACTGGAGCAGCTTCCCCAATGCTGCAAGCGAGTCGAAGCCGTGCAGAAGTACCGTGAAAAAAGTGACAGCGCACCAACAGTTGCGCTGTCCGCGACACCACGCCGGTTCCATGTCGAATTTTTCCCGAAGGGCAACTACCTGGTAGTTCCAGAGGTTTCCTCCGAAAAACGCCGGTACATCCCTATAGGTTTTCTGGATTCCTCCATCCTCGCCAGCAACCTGCTCAAGACGGTCCCAGACGCCACCCTCTACCACTTCGGAGTTCTCTCAAGCAGTGCCCACAACGCTTGGATGCGTACCGTTTCGGGCCGCATGAAGAGCGACTACCGATACTCAGTCAAGATCGTCTACAACAATTTCCCGTGGCCCGAGAAACCGACTGACAAGCAGCGCCATGCCATTGAGACTGCAGCGCAGGGTGTTTTGGATGCAAGGGCGTTGTACCCTGATAGCAACCTTGCACAGCTATACAACCTCGCCTACATGCCGGCAGAATTGGTGGCCGCTCATTCGGCACTTGATCGGGCAGTCGATGCAGCCTACGGATACAAGGGCGGTCCAGCTGATGCCACTCGCGTCCAGTACCTTTTTGAGAAGTATTTGCAGGTTAGTAGTGATACCAAGTAAAACGCTTGGTAGATAGTGAATGGTTCGAAGATCCCGAAGCTTGCGCAATCGAGTAAGCGGCGAGTTACAAGCGAACCGTTACGCAAGTTCAACATTAGTGCCCTGGAGCCTTGAAGCACGTCAAACTTCAGTAAAGCCATGAAACAGTCAGTCACAATTTCAATGCCCAGCTCCCTTGAGCTTCAAACATCTCTTGCGTTCTCAGCCACCGTAGCTGGAATTGAGGATGCAGAAGAGTATGTCTTCGATTTTAAGTCAACACACAATACAGAGCCTTTTGCCATGCTCTTGGTTTCTAGCGAAATCAGAAGGCTTATTCGAAACAAACCACACGTTAAAGTTACATGCGCAAGTTTTAAGCACATGAACTACGCGGCACACATGGGATTTTTTCAAGCCTTTGGGCTTGATCACGGCAAAGCACCAGGTGAAGCAAGGGGAAGTTCAAGTTACATACCAATGCGAATCTTCGATTCTGCAGCATTAGAGAAGGAAGCGGCTACGAAAGGAATTGAAGTAGGCGAAGAAATTGAGGCAAATAGCGCTCAAATGGCTTCGTTGCTATGCGGCGAACACGAGGGAGCGATGCACGAAACGTTGACATACTCCATGCGGGAGATCATGCGAAATGTTATTGAGCATAGTGAATCACCTAGATTTGGAATTTGTGCTCAATATTGGCCATCGAAAAATAAGGTCGAAGTCGCAATTCTTGATCGAGGCATAGGGCTGAGACAAAGTCTTAGCCATAACCCGCACATAGATGCATCAAATGACAAAAATGCCATTAACTACGCCTTAATGCCGGCTGTGTCTGGAAAAGCCTTTATAGGCGCAAAAATTCGCAAGAAGGGTCATTGGGTCAACTCAGGTTTCGGTTTGTACATGACAAACCGAATTTGTCGCAATGGCGGCAACTTTTTCATTGCTAGCGGGAAAGGCGGGCTTTTGTTGACATCAGGAAAAGGTGGAAAGAAGTGGCATGAATGTGACTTGCTTGGAACTGCCGTAAGAATGGTCGTAAAAACTGATCAACTTGGTGGCCTCAGAGAAGCATTAGCCAAATACAAAGAAGAAGGCTACGAATTCCAAAAAAAGTATCAAGAAATCGTCAGCATTGATCCATCATCTGCATCCTTAATGCTTTCCGAAGATTTTGATACATCAACTTGGCAAAAAATCAAGGAGCGTATTGGGATTAAGAAGTGAACATCACCAGTCAAGGTCTAACTGCAGTTTTAACTCGAATGCAATGATTTTGCAAATTCAGGGTTAGTGCTGGCAACTCACGCCTTAGGATCTGGTGCCGCTTCAATTAGGTGCTACACCTCTGTTTTTTCAGGCGACAGTCTGCAATAGATTTTCCATCACGATCACGTGCGATCAGCGATCATCCGCTTTCAGCCTCAAGTCGTCATTCATCTTGAGGCGCATAGAAATAGGTTTCGGTCAGTAACTTCTGAAGCTCACTGGCACCAATACCGGTTTTTTTCCACTATTTGTGGAACCGTATGTGGAACCGTACTCTAGTGGGTATTGATGAAATTTCTGATGATCCGATTCAACCTACATTCTTAAAATTTGCAGGCAAAGTGTGCCAGCCTGTTAGCTCTGCGCTAGTGTGAATATCCAGTCTATGAAGCTTTGTATGTCTGGTTGCTTTGTCTCGTAGCTCTACAAAAGAGCCTGTTGCTAAATTTTCTGGAAAAACAGCAAGACAGCGTTTTTGCCCCTTCGTAGACGCATACAAAATCCCCTCGAACCCCGCAGCCCTCAACAACTCAGCAATGATGTGGCTTTGCGCTGGCAGACCAAATTGAATTGGCAAAACGCGCCAATTTGTCTTGACGATCGTGTCATAAAGTTGCTGTCCCGTATTGATCATGAAGAGTGCCTTGTTTGAA
>JACCDX010876153.1_pt1 | contig 12900 bp, 12 predicted proteins | sample 7449681 | NCBI WGS metagenome assembly JACCDX01 (sample SAMN15323450, study PRJNA562643) | freshwater metagenome | isolation source: river surface water | place: USA:Blue River Watershed | collected 2017-08-18
CCGCAGAGTTGGCGGGTAGGTAGCACCGAGCCGAGTGGGTGACCCTCGGCCCAGATTAATGACGGTCACGCCGTGGGCAACCACGGTGCACAGAATCCGGCGTATCGGCGAGCTTCACACTTTTCATGTGCTTCTACCGCAAATGTGGCTGGTTGAGGCGAGTCTGTTTGCAGTGTGACGATGCCTGCTTTCAGTGTCAGTGCCTGATCTGCCTCCACAAAGTAGTCAGTGCTGTCATCAGCCATCGTCACCCACAAGCGACCGCTGACCACATGCAACTGCGTGCCGAACTTGGCCTGTAGGGTTTGACATTTGCCTGGTGAGAGGTAGTGCAGCAGTGAGGACATAAACGCTCCTTGATGCCACCAATGTCGCCCTTTGTTTGGCACCTGCCTATCCACACCCAGGGGTGATTCACACCATGGCAATCCAGCGCTTGGACCAACTGTTCTTCACCAAAAGTGTTCAATCTGTACTGGTTGAAATCAAATTAACGTGGAATCAGTACGGCACAATGATTTCACATGACCAGTCATTCACCTGACCCTTCGCAACCTTTGTACGCGCAAATTGCGCAGGGCATCGCACAGTTGATTGATGGACAAGTGTTCAAGGCTGGCAAGCGTTTGCCTTCGGTGAGGGAGGTGGCGGCACAGAATACGGTGTCGGTCTCGACAGCAGTTCAGGCCTACCGTTGGCTAGAAGAGCGCAACCTCATCACTGCGCGACCCAAGTCGGGCTACTACGTGGCGTCACGTCACAAAGGGCCGGCACTGCCTGCCACCAGTCGCCCGCCCAAATACAGCTTGCAGGTGGACAGCCAAAACCGTTCTGAGCAAATCGGCCTAGAAAACTTCCCAGGCCCCATCGTGAGCTTTGGCGGTACTTGCCCCAAAGATCCCGATTTTTTTGACGAAGCGCGTGTGCGTGCTGCCGTCAATCGGGCCACGCGTGAACACCGCTTCAGCTTGGTGGCTTATACCGATTCGTCGGGTACACCAGCGTTGAAAGCGTCAGTCGCTCGGCGAGCCTTGCATTTAGGCTGTCGATTGCAGCCCGAAAACATCGTCATTTCGTCCAGCTGCATCAATGCAGTCAGCATGTGTTTGCGTGCGGTCACCAAGTCGGGTGATGTGGTGGCGTTGGAGTCGCCCACGCATTTTGGTTTTCTGGATTTGATTGAGTCCTTGAATTTGCGTGCGCTCGAAATACCGACGCATCCCAAAGATGGCATGTCGCTGTCGGCGCTTCAGCTGGCGCTGGACACGCAGCCTGTCAAGGCCGTGTTGAGCGTGCCCACACTGTCCAATCCTTTGGGTGCGGTGATGAAAAACGCCGATAAAAAAGCCTTGGTACAGATGCTGACCAAGCACCAAGTGCCATTGATTGAAGATGTGGTGTTCAACGATTTGTTGGCGTCTGACGAACGACGCAAAGCGGCCAAGGCCTATGACACGGATGGCTGGGTGATGGTGTGTGGCTCGTTTTCAAAAACACTTACCCCAGGCGTGCGCATGGGGTGGTGCGAAGCGGGGCGTTGGAAAGACAGCGTGATGCGCCTCAAAAGCGTGCACGGTATTCAGACCACGGATGTGTTGGAACACGCATTGGCCGACTTACTAACGCAAAGCAACTACGAAGCCCGAATGCGCCGGCTCAGTGGTTTTTTGCGTGAGCGACTCGAAGAGGCCCGTGGCATCATCAGTGAAAGTTTTCCCGGTGGCACACGTGTGAGCCGCCCTGCGTCGGGCTATACCTTGTGGGTAGAGTTGCCAGAAGCCTTTAACACCATGGAATTGTTCAGGCAGTGCATGGCACAGGGCATCAGTTTTGGTCCAGGCGCGTTGTTCACGGCCACCGACAGGTTTAACCACTGCCTGCGGTTAAGCTTTGCGAGCACATGGACCGATGTGGAGCGCCAAGCCTTGCGCAAGATAGGTGAAATTTCTAAGGGATACGCGTGAGTTCATTTGAGATCCCCGTGGTGCAAGAAACCGCAACTGCCAAGTCGATGGTGTTTTCAGACATTGACATTCAAAGCCGCATGAGCGTGGCACGGCCTGATGAGCTGCAGTTTGAATACACGCGTTTGATGATGGGCGTGCTGTTGTTACAGCCCCAACCCAAACGCATCTTGATGGTCGGCTTGGGTGGCGGGTCGCTGGCTAAGTTTTGTTACAAGCATTTGCCCAACGCGCACATCACGGTGGTGGAAATCAACCCGCACGTCATTGCGCTGCGCCAAAGTTTTTGTATTCCTGATGACGATGCCCGTTTTCAAGTGGTGGAGATGGATGCAGCCCATTTCATGGCGCAGACCGAGCAAACTTTTGATGTGGTGTTTGTCGACGGCTTTGACCAACACGGCATGCCCGAGCAGTTGTGCTCGCCACAGTTTTATTCAGACTGCCGACGTGTGTTGAACACGGGTGGTGTGGCTGTGGCCAACTTGCACCGCTTCAGCGCCTACCGCGATGTGTATGTGGACCGCATCGAGGCGGCGTTTGATGGCGCGTTGTGGATCGTCAATGCGCCGGGTACAACCAACTGTGTGGTGTTTGCCGTGCATGGGTTTTCTCACGACACCAAATTTACTTTCAGCAAACACAAACCTGCGCACATGAGTGATGAGGCGTGGCTGCAAATTTCGTCCAGTGTGGCGCGTGTATTTTTAGCAACGCAAAACACAGCGCCTGTTTGATACGCCTACGCGAAGCTGCGAATGCGTTCTACATGCGCCAGTAGCGAGCGCATGGCCACTGGCCACAAGCGTGGCGGCACATCGTCGTAGGCCAGCTTCACCCAGTCGTCCATGCTGCTCTCTGGGTGCTGCTGCATGACCTTCAAAATTTTGGCTTCACGTTTGAGGCGGTGTGCTTTGAGGTGGTTGATGCAGGCACGTGCATCGTGTGGTGCGTCCCATAAGTTGCCCAACACATAGCCGTGCGCAGGCAAGATGAAATCAATGCGGTCTTGCTCGCAAGCAGCCAGCAGTTTGTCGAGCGAATTCAAGTAGTCGTTCATGTTGCCGTCGGGTGGGTCAATGACGGTGGTGCTGCCGTTGAGCACATGGTCCCCACTGAACAACAGGCCATCTTCTTCGAGCACCAAGCACAGGTGGTTGGCTGCATGGCCTGGGGTGTGGATGACGCGTAGGGTATGCGTCACACCATGACCTTGTAATACCAAGCGTTCGCCATCTTCAAGCTCGCGGTCTGGGGTGAACGCGCTGTGCGCGCGCGCGGATGCTTGTGAAGCCAGTCCCAAGATAGGCGGCGTATGCCCGTGCTGCGTACACATGGCTTGCAGTGGGGCAGCGCCTGGTGAGTGATCGGGGTGCGAATGGGTGCACACGATGTAGCGAATATCGCCTCCTGCGGCACGCCACAAGCGGTCGAGGTGTTCTGTGTCTGCTGGGCCTGGGTCAATGGCGGCGTAGCCCGTGTCTGGGTCACCCACCAAATAGCTGTTGGTGCCAGGGCCGGTCATCACGCCTGGGTTGGGGGCGGTGAGGCGTTGCACGTTTTTCAGTAACAACACAGGTTGGTCGGTGACCCAATCGAGGTGGTGCAACATTTGCCCATCGGGGCAGGTGAGGGCGAGTTCGCCAAACGGTGCCTCGTGCTCCATGTAGCGTGCTTCTTGGCCGCCTAGCCAGCCAGCACGTGGGCAGCTGGTGAACCAAGGTTGCTCAGTGGCGCAGTCGGCCAACACACTGTCCACCGTGGCGTAGCTTTGCATGCGCTCCAGCGTTTTGATGGTGGGGTAGATGATGAAAAAGTCACCTTTGGCGTGGCGACTCAGTGCATCCGCGGGGCGCACCCATTCAGGTGCAAACTGTTCTTTTTCGTCGGCTACGGGCGTTTGTGCATCGGGCATGCGGGCCACAAGGAATGGCACATCAAAGCGGCGGGGTAGGTCGCGGTCGGTGATCCAGTGGGCCAGCACAAACACTTCATCGGCGGCCAGTGTCAGGCCGCGTGCGGCGCATTGCATTGCAAACTCGCCCCCCGAGGCTTTGCGGTCCAGAGCGGCAATGTCTACAGCGTTGGCCATTTGGCCGTTGGCGTGACGGGCCAGCAAAATTCCCAGCTCTTCAAAGCTTTCCCGAATGGCTGCAATGGCTTGGGTCAGGTGCAGGTTGCTTTGGGTGGCGCGCCGTTTGGCATAGCCGTGGGACTGCGCATCGGCGGCGTCAATGCCACCGCCTGGAAACACATACGCCCCTGGCGCAAAGCTGGCCGTGGGTGAGCGGCGCGTCATCAGCACTTCTAGGCCTTGCGGGCCATCGCGCAGCAACAGCACAGTGGCAGCGGGTAAGACGCGAGCGGGTTCTTTGTGGGCGTGAAGGAGTTGTGTCGTGCGGGCCATGGGTGCATTATGAATAAACCTCCTCACCAAGCGCCTTCTGAGTATTTACCCTTGCGTAATTGCCGCATCTCATACGGCGAGGGTTTGACTAACAATTTGCCTAAGACAGTTTTTATCAAGGAGTGATCTGCATGCAACGACGCACATTCAAAACCGCCCTAGGTTTAGCGCTGACCTTAGCCGCCCTTAGTGTGCCGCAACTCGCTACCGCACAAGCGTGGCCAAGCAAGCAACCCATCAAGATGGTGGCGGTGTTCCCACCTGGCGGTTCAGTGGATCAAGTGGCGCGCATTTTGGGTCAGCAACTCAGCCAGCAAATTGGCCAAAGCGTGATTGTGGAAAACCGTGGTGGCGCATCAGGCGCGATTGGCACAGCCGCAGTGGCGCAAGCCGCACCTGATGGCTATACCTTTGGTGTGGTGTTTGACACCCACGGCGTGAACCCCAGCCTCAACCCCAACCTACCCTTTGATACCAAAAAAGATCTGATTCCCTTGGTGTTGGTGGGTACCTCGCCCATGGTGTTGGCCACACACGTCAACTCAGAGTACAAAACCTTCAAAGATGTGGTGGACGCTGCCAAGGCCAAGAAAAACGTGAGCTTTGGCTCCATTGGTAATGGTAGTCTGGGCCACTTGGCCATGGCCCTGTTGGGCAAAGACGCCAACTTGGAATGGACGCACATTCCCTACAAAGGCGGCGGCCCACTGATGAGCGATGCTATTTCTGGTCACGTGCCCTTGTCTATCGCTTCGGTGTTTGTGACCAAGCCTCACATCGACAGCGGTCGCATGCGCCCCTTGGCTGTGACCACCAGCAAACGTGCAGCTGACCTGCCCAATGTGCCGACCATCGCTGAAAACGGTTATCCCGGCTTTGAAGCGCCTGCTTGGTGGGCTGTGCTCGCGCCAGCCAAAACACCTGCTGACATCGTCAAGCGCATGAACGAAGAACTCAACAAAGCGCTGAAAAACCCAGAAGTGGCCAAGAAGCTTGATGCACAAGGCATTGACATCATGGGTGGTACGCCCGCAGTGGCCAGTGCTTTCATCGACAAGCAAATTGGCATTTGGGGTAAGGTGGTGAAAGACAACGGCATCAAGGCCGATTGATTCGCGATTTATCTTGCCAACGACAAGGCCACCCTAGGGTGGCCTTTTTCATGGGGGTCCAAGCGCGTGTGTTGCGCTTGCTTGAGTTTGCTTACCGAGGCGGCTCGCCGTCGGGTGTGATTTGGAAGGCACCTAAGAAACGTGCCACCATGTTGTAGGCCGCAATGGCCGTGGTCAGCTCGACCAGTTCGGTGGTGGTGAAGCGCGCTTGTATGGCTGTAAATAATGAGTCTTCAATTTTGGCGTTGACGGTGAGTTGCGCCGCGTATTGCACGACCAAACGTTCAATCTCACCCAGCGCTGCATCCGTCACGGGCTGGCGTGCATCGCCTTGCACCACCCGGTTCAGGGCATCCAGCTCGGCTTGTGTGCCGCCCGCTGTCAAAAAGTCGGGCGCGTGGTGGTGGTATTCGTACTTGGCATCGGTCAACAACGCCACGGTGCAAATGCCCAGCTCGCACAGCTTGCGGCTGGTGGGCAGGCCTGTGCGCACGTTCTTCATGTAAACGTTCCAGCCGCGTGCCACGGGTTCGCTCCACAGCAATGCGCGGTCGAGGTTGATCAGTTCGCCGCCACGACGAGCGAGGATGGCGTCAACCAAGTCTTGCGGTTGGTGTTTGAGTTCGGGTGTCCAGGCAGGAATGCGCATGTGGGTGTTGAGTTGGTTAAAAGTAGGCAGCGAGCATACGTGCAACTGGGCGAAACCTCTGACCACTGAGCGACACCCGTCCACGGCTCGCCATGTGCCCGATAATCAGTACATGCGAATTCGCTTCACCAAAATGCAGGGCGCTGGCAACGACTTTGTGGTCTTGGACGAGACCACGCAGCGTTTGCAGCTCACGCCTGCCCACTACCGTTTTCTGGCCGATCGCCACTTTGGCGTGGGCGCAGACCAAATTCTTACTGTGCGCCCCGCGCCGCAGCCTGACGTGGACTTTGAATACGTCATCCACAACGCCGACGGCGGTGAGGTGGAGCAATGCGGCAACGGCTCGCGCTGCTTTGTGCGTTTTGTGCGCGAGCAAGGCCTGACCGATAAAACCACCGTGCGCGTCAAAGTGCATGGCGGCATCATTACCCTGCAAGAAATGCCAGACGGCCAAGTGACGGTCGACATGGGCGCGCCCGTGTTTGACTTGCCCCAAATTCCGTTTGCCCCAGCACATGCCAGTGCCGTGACCGACAACACATGGCAACTCGCCCTCGGCAACGGCGACGCCGTGAAGGTGGGCGTGGTGTCGATGGGCAACCCACACGCGGTGCAAGTGGTGGACGATGTGGACACTGCCCCAGTGTTGGCGCAAGGCCCCCTCATTGAAAACCATGCGGCTTTTCCTAAGCGTGTGAACGCAGGCTTCATGCAAGTGATCAACCGTGGCGCCGTGCGTTTACGCGTGTTCGAGCGCGGGGCAGGCGAAACATTGGCCTGTGGCACGGGCGCATGTGCAGCAGTGGTCACTGGCATTCGCTGGGGTTTGCTGGACTCGCGCGTCAGCGTGCAAACCCACGGTGGCACACTCACCATCGAATGGCAGGGCGGCGACACATCGGTGCGCATGACTGGCCCAGCCACCACTGTCTTTCAAGGCGAAATCACCATTCCAGACACACTATGAACCACTCCGCTATGAACCCCATCACCGAAGACGACATTGCCAATTTCTTGGTGAACACGCCAGATTTTTTTGAACGTCATGCCGAACTTTTGTCAGCCGTCAAACTGACCAGCCCACACAGCCACCGCGCGGTGAGTTTGCAAGAGCGTCAAGCTGAAATGATGCGTGAGAAGATTCGCGCGCTTGAGCTGCGCATGATGGACATGATGCGCCACGGCACAGAAAACGAGGTGCTGATTGAGCGCATGCAGCGCTGGGTCAAAACCCTGTTGATGACTAGCAACGCACGTGATTTGCCGCACACCATTGCCGACCACATCCAACACGACTTCATGGTGCCGCAAGTAGCCATCAAGGTGTGGGGCGTGCGTGAGGACTTCCAAATTGAGCCTTTCGCGCAAAGTGTGATCGACCCCATCAAAGAATTCGCTGCTTCGTTGACCCAACCCTACGTCGGGCTGAACAACAACTTCGATGCCGTGCAATGGTTGGCTGATCCTGCGGCCGCACAGTCGGTGGCCTTCATCGCCTTGCGTGCCACACGACCCGAAGACACGCCACAAACCGCGGCTGAGCAACCCGTGATCGGCTTGTTGGTCTTGGCCTCGCCTGACCCTCAGCGCTATTACGAAGGCATGGGCACCACCATCATTGAACGCATGGGTGACTTGGCCAGCGCGGCACTCTCTCATCTACGTTGAATTCACCTTCGTTCAATAAACCTTCAACGCACATGGACTTGGTCGCTCGCTACCTCGACCACGTTCGTTTTGAAAAGCGTTTGGCTGAGCGCACGGTCACCCTCTACAGCCTCGACCTAGAAAAACTCGCTGACTATGCGGCCCAAGCCAACGTGTCGCTAGAGGCGGTGCAAAGCACACACATCCGCCGCTGGGTGGCACAGATGCACAGTGGTGGCCGCAGCGGGCGCGGCATTGCGCTCATTCTTTCAGGCTGGCGCGGCTTCTATGTGTGGCTAGGTCGCCAAGGTTTGGTGAGCAGCAACCCCGTGCAAGACGTGCGTGCACCCAAAGCACCCAAGCCCCTGCCCAAAGCCCTGAGCGTGGACGACGCTGTGCAACTGGCCGAATACCACGCCGCTCCCGACGCGGGTGACCCGTGGCTTGAGTGCCGCGATGCGGCACTGGTGGAGCTGTTGTACGGCTGCGGTCTGCGTGTGGGCGAGTTGGTGGGCCTCGATGTGCAAGCCAGCGCACAAGCCAAAGGTTGGATTGACTTTGACAGTGGCGAAGCCCATGTGCTGGGTAAAGGCAGCAAACGCCGCAGCGTACCCGTGGGCGGCAAAGCGCTAGAAGCCATGCAAGCCTGGGTGGCCGTGCGTGACCAAGGCCTCACAGCTGCCACTGCCGAACAAACCGCCATGTTCATTGGCCGCAATGGCACACGCCTGACCGCGCAAGCCGTGTGGCAGCGCTTGCGTCAGCGCAGCCTGAAAGCGGGCTTGTCCACGCCCGTGCACCCGCACATGCTGCGCCACTCGTTTGCCAGCCATGTGTTGCAGTCGAGCCAAGATTTGCGCGGAGTGCAAGAGCTGCTGGGCCACGCCAACATCACCACCACGCAGGTGTACACGCGGTTGGACTTTCAGCATTTGGCGCAGGCGTATGACTCGGCGCATCCTCGGGCGCGGAAAAAATAAGCGACGACAATTGCGTCAATGAAAACAATCAAGCTAAGAGAAGGCAAAGAGCGTTCTGCCTTGCGCCGCCACCCGTGGATTTTTGACAGCGCCATTGCCAAAGGCGGCGGTGATGCGGGTGAAACCGTGCGCGTAGAAGCCAACGATGGCAAGTTTCTCGGTTGGGCCTCGTTCAGCCCCGAATCCAAAATTCGTGCACGCATTTGGAGTTTTGACGAAGGTCAGCGCATTGATGCCTCGTTCTTCAAAGCTTCTATCGCCCGCGCCATTGCGGCGCGTAACCGTTTTGACATTCAAAGCAATGGCGTGCGTTTGATTCATGGTGAGTCCGATGGTTTGCCGGGCCTGATCGTGGACCGTTATGACGACATCTTGGTGGCGTCGTTTTTGTCGTGCGGCACAGAGCGTTGGAAAAACGTGATTGCCGATGAGTTGCTGGCGCAGACAGGCCTCACCAAACTTTATGAACGCTCAGACTCGAATGTGCGCAAGCTCGAAGGTCTGCCCGAGGTCACTGGCTGGCTGCGCGGCGAGGGCGCTACGGGTGTGGTGTTGCGCGAGCATGATTGGCAGTTGTCGCTCGACGTGGCCGAGGGCCACAAGACAGGCTTTTATTTAGACCAACGCGACAGCCGCAAAAAGTTTGCAGACTATGCCAAGCGCTTGCAGTTTCAGCGCGTGCTGAACTGCTATTGCTACACGGGCGGCTTTACCGTGGCGGCGCTGGCGGGTGGTGCGGCGCATGTGACGTCGATTGATTCATCTGGCCCTGCCATTGAGCTGGCCAAGGCCAACGTGGCGTTGAATGGTTTTGACGCCACACGCACCACGATGATGGATGCGGATGTGAATGCGTCGTTGCGTCAATTCATCCAAGAAGGTCGAACGTTTGATGCCATCGTGCTTGACCCACCGAAGTTTGCGCCATCCGCTGCGCATGCCGATCGCGCGGCACGTGCCTATAAGGACATCAACCGTTTGGCCTTCAAGTTGTTAGAGCCAGGTGGCGTGCTGTTCACCTACAGCTGCTCGGGGGGCATCAGCGCGGATTTGTTCCACAAAATCATTGCCTCTGCTGGGATTGATGCGCCGTGTGACGGCTACATCAGCGAGCGCATGCAAGGTGCGCCCGATCATCCGATGACGCTGACCTTCCCCGAGGGCGAATACCTCAAGGGGTTGGTGGTCATCAAAGCAGCAGATCTGGTTGAAAAACCCAAGTCGGCCACAATATCGGGTTGATTGAAATGTTTAGAAATAAGGCTTCTCTTTTATGTTGATCCCCGCCACCATCCTGACCGGCTTTTTGGGCTCGGGCAAAACCACCTTGCTCAAGCGCGTGCTGACCGAGGCCCACGGTCAAAAAATTGCCATCATCGAAAACGAGTTTGGTGAAGAAAACATCGACAACGAAATCTTGGTGTCTGACACCAACGAGCAAATCATTCAGATGAATAACGGCTGCGTGTGCTGCTCGATCCGCGAAGACTTGCGCACCACGCTGCAGCTGTTGGCCGCTAAAAAACGCAAAGGCTTGCTCGACTTCGAGCGCGTGGTGATCGAAACCACCGGCTTGGCCGACCCCGGCCCTGTGGCGCAAACTTTCTTTATGGACGATGAGATTGCAGAGAGCTTTTTGCTCGATTCGATCCTGACCTTGGTCGATGCCAAGCACGCCGCCCAGCAGTTGAATGACCGCCAAGAGGCGCGACGCCAAGTGGGCTTTGCTGATCAAATTTTCATCAGCAAGGCCGACCTCGTGACGCCTGCCGAGCTGGATGCCTTGCAGCACCGCTTGAAGCATATGAACCCACGTGCCCCACAAAAAGTGGCGCATTTTGGCGAAGTGGCTTTGAGCGAGGTGTTTGACTTGCGTGGCTTTAACCTCAATGCCAAGCTCGACATCGACCCAGACTTCTTGTCAGATGACGACCACCATCACCACCACGGCGAGCACTGCGATCACCCCTCGCACAAGCATGACCATGATCACGGACATGACCACGCGCATTGCGACCATGACCATGTGCATGATGAGCACTGCAACCACGGCCACCATCACCACCACGATGATGATGTGAAGAGCTTTGTTTACAAGACCAAGCGCAAGTTTGATCCCGCCAAGCTGGAGGATTTCTTGGGTGCCATCGTCAACATCTATGGTCCCAAGATGCTGCGCTACAAAGGCGTGCTCAATATGAAGGGCACTGAGAAGAAGGTGATCTTCCAAGGTGTGCACCAGTTGATGGGCAGTGATCTCGGGCCAGATTGGGCTGAGGGCGAAGAGCGCATCAGCAAGATGGTGTTCATCGGTATCGACTTACCGAAGGACATTCTGATTCAAGGCCTCGAACAGTCCTTGGTTTGATGAAATATGGCAGTTTTTGCAAATTTAATGGCCCCTTGGGGTTTGTGGCTACAATCCCGCGCGCCAGACCCAAGTAGCACACCCGTGCCGCCAGGGGCAGCAAGGAGACATGCCGTGAACGCTAAATCTAAGAAAACCGCTTCTAAGAAGCCTGTTCCCGCTACCAAAGCGGCCAAAGCAGCTGCAACGCCGAAAGCCGTTGCTAAAAAAGCTGTGAAGAAACCTGTAGCGGTGAAGACCCCTGCAAAGCCTGCCAAGCCAGCGGCTAAACCCGCTGCGAAGAAGGCTGCACCTGCCAAGGCGGCTACTAAAAAAGTCGTGACTAAAGCGGCTCCTGCCAAGAAGCCCGCAACTCCCAAGGCTGCACCTAAAAAGGCCGTGACCAAGAAGGCTGCCGCACCTGCTAAAAAAGCAGTGGCTAAGAAAGCGCCAGCCAAGGCAGTGAAGGCACCTGCGAAAGCTGTCAAAGCTCCAGCCAAGGCGGTCAAAGCGGTGGCCAAGCCCGTTGCAAAAAAGACGACGGCCAAGCCTGTTGCCAAAGTGGCCTCTAAGGTCACGCCAAAGGCTGTGGTCAAAGCCACGCCTAAAGCAACGGCAAAACCTGCAGTGAAGGCAGTCCCCGCCAAGAAAGCGCCTGTTGTCAAAGCGGCAAAGCCTGCCAAAGAACCCAAAGTCAAAGTGGTGGCTGCGCCCGCACCCATCGTGCATGTGACGCCCATCATTCCTGGCTACACCCCCGTGGTGCACAAGAAAAACTCCAGAGCAGCCAAGATGGCCGCTTTGGTTCCACCCCCGCCAGCTCAAGTGGTTGCGTCCAACGCAGCCAAGAACAGCTTTATGCCGATGACGGCACCCTCCGCTCCAACCATTGTTCCCGTGATACCCAAAAAAGACGCCAAGCTTGCCAATAACTGGAAGACCAAATCGGCCGACCAACTGACCGATGCAGAAATCATCGCCATGCCCGACAGCGAGTACATGAACGCCACACAAATGGCCTTCTTCCGCATCAAGCTCGTGAATTTGAAGAACGAAGTGCTCAGCAATGCTAGTGAAACCACAGAGCATTTGCGTGAAGACACTGTGGTAGTGCCTGATCCAGCCGATCGCGCCACCATTGAAGAAGAGCATGCTTTGGAGTTGCGCACACGTGACCGAGAACGCAAGTTGCTCAAAAAGATTGAACAGTCCATTCAACGCATCGATGAAGGCGATTACGGTTATTGCGATGAAACTGGTGAAGCCATTGGTGTGGGTCGTTTGTTGGCTCGTCCCACCGCCAGTTTGTCGCTTGAAGCACAAGAACGTCGCGAAATTAAGCAGCGTATGTTCGGGGATTGATGGCCAAAACGCCAAAAATCTTCAAAAAGCAGGTTTTCGAACCTGCTTTTTTTATGTCCATTTATCTTCATAAGCCACTTTTAGTGCCTTTTCTAAGTGCTTCATTTATAACGATTTTTCTTGTGTAATGCGGGTGTTAAAATCGCTGTAAGTTGTTGATTTCATTGAAAAAAATCGCAATTCAGGCGTTCTGAACTCGTTTTCCTGATACAGTGCAAATAAGTGCAATTTAGTGGGGAAAAGTGCCTTTGGTGCTTTTGCCGCGGATTGTTTGTTTTGTTTGCTTGTGGAAAAAGGGTCGCCAACGTGTTTCAGGGTGCTTCATCGCTGAGTCTCGACGCCAAAGGTCGTCTGTCGGTGCCAACCAGGCATCGCGACGTCTTGAGCGCGACTGCGGCTGGGCAGCTCACGATCACACGTCACCCTCAC
>JACCDX011077648.1_pt1 | contig 12899 bp, 7 predicted proteins | sample 7449681 | NCBI WGS metagenome assembly JACCDX01 (sample SAMN15323450, study PRJNA562643) | freshwater metagenome | isolation source: river surface water | place: USA:Blue River Watershed | collected 2017-08-18
CTTCGTGTGCAGCGGCAATGGCATAGAAGGTCTGCAGTGTATTGGCGTAGACCAGATCGATCTGTTGATCCCGTATGAATGTCGCAAATCGTGCAACTGCCGGTTCATAGGTCGCCAGCTCATAGACGTCACGCAGCGGGTGCTCAAAGACTTCGACGGGGATTCCGGCCGCTTCGTAACGTGCGCGGAGCGGGCCGTCGTTAGGGCAGTAGACAATCGGGTCAATCACGCCCGACTTTTTTAAGGCGAGCGTCAGTTCGTACTGGCTATACGGGGCACCTTCTAGGTTTAGGTTAAACGCGGTCATGAGCGTCTTGACCGGGCGATCAAGCCTGCCTAACGCGGGCGGAACAGAGCGCGATTGAATCTGAAACTGTTCGTTCTCAAGCGACAGATTTGGGTTATAGAACGGATCGCGAAGCTGTTGATACTTATTGCGGAATGCAGCAACTTCTTGTGGGTTGTCCAGAAAGCCGCGAGTTACCCCTTCGTGGTGGTAGAGCGTTGCACTCGGCGCGTAGACGCAGCGCAGCCCTTGGGCAACGAGTCGATAGCAGTAATCGACATCGTTATAAGCCACTGCAAACGCCGCTTCATCAAACCCCTTGAGTTCTTGAAAGACTTTTCTTGGCGTGAGCAGGCAGGCGGCCGTCACAGCACTGTAGTTACGGGCGACCTGAATATAAGACAAGTAGCCACCATCCAGTTCATGCGATAACTTAAAGGCAGGACCTGCAAGGTTATGGTAGTAGCCATGCACAATTCCCGCGTGTTGAATGCGTTTGTCGCTGTATAGCAGTCGCGCGCCCACAGCCCCAACACCACTTAACTGCGCATAGCCGATCATTTGGCTCAGCCATCGAGGGCCAATGACTTCTGTGTCGTTATTCAGAAACAGAACGTAGTCTGAATCAACTGCTTCGACTGCTCGATTGTTGATGAAGGCAAAGCTAAATCGATTGTTTGGGTTAGCAATTTGCAGCACACGATGACCGCTCGCCTTCATGAGGTCGAGTGTTCGTGGGTCATCGCTGTCGTTATCGATGATCACGACCTGGTAGTTTTTATATGTCGTTTTCTGAAGTGACTGCAGGCACTGCCGTAACAGCTTTTCTTGATTCTTGGTCGGGATCAGAATCGTGACGGATGGACCTTCATCAGGAAACTCATGGGCGAACAACCCAAGCCCGCTTTTGATTGCCCATTCTGGTCGATAGGCCCGCGCCTGTGGCATGCCGCGTCGCGCAAGGGCTTCTTGGACTGCTTGTAACCCCGCATTGAAACTTGCGGGTTTTGCGTCACCAGAGACGGCTGTGGATCCTTCCAGCACACGCCAGTGGTAAAGCACCTTTGGAATGTGGCCGACATGCTTTGCCTGTTCTGTGGCGCGTAGCGCAAAGTCGTAGTCCTGCGATCCTTCGAAACCAAGTCGCATGCCACCAAGACTCTCATACAGTGATCGGCGCACGACAATCAGGTGGGCGCAGTACATGTACGACAATAAAAGCTCGGGTGACCAGTCGGGCTTGAACTGCGGGGCAAACCGATTGCCGTGGATATCCACCTTGTCATCATCGGTGTACAGATAATCTGTTTCTGGATGTTCTAAAACGTATGCTGCGACCTCTGCTAAGGCATCGGGTGCCAGCAGATCGTCATGATCCAGAAACGTTAAGAATTCTCCGGTCGCCAGTTGTGCAGCGGCATTTGTTGCTGCACTGATATTGCCGTTTTTCTCCAGGGTGACGACCTTGACCCTTGGGTCCGACGCAGCAAGACCGGTCAGGAACGACGTAATGTCTTTGTCTTCACTTGCATCATCTGCAATGCAGAGCTCCCAGTTTCGATAGTGCTGGGTGAAGACCGACTCCACGGCCGCGATCAGCAATTTCACTGGCGGCCGATAGACCGGCATGATGATCGAGATCTTAGGCAGTTTCTCTTGTGGGTAGTGCGCTAGGCGATCGTCGATTAAGCGCTTCGCGCGTGATCCAAAGTGATTAACTTTTTGCCAGGCGACGTAACGATCTATCGGGGATGCAGGCTCAAACCCGGCGGGTCCCGTTAAGTTTTGGCCATCATGTTCAGGCACGCCTTGAAATAACGCGCGTGTCTTGCGGACTAACCCGGGGATTTCAGAAAACGTAGGCAGTCGGTTTCTGCGCGCCTTCCACTGTCGCGCACTTTGATAGGCAAAGGCGATAAATTTTTTGACTCTGCGTGCCCGCGCGACGGCCGTGGATGGGCGTTTTGGCGCGATAAATTCGTGCATTGGGGGTAGGAGAACTTCCTGTCGACCCGCTTTGTTAAATGTTGCAATCAGTCGAATGCGTGTCTGCTTGGGGGGGACATAGGTTTGTGCCTGGAACCGACAAGTGGCAGTACCGTAGAAATCGGGGAAGACCTGGGCAACATCCGGGCTTTGCAGGTGTGTCTCACAGGGGATTAACTGCCCTTCGATGGATATTTCGAGTGAGACGAGCGCATCGCTTTCATGGCAGATCCAGCCAGAGAATAGAACTTCACCTGCGGCCGATTTAGGCGCAGGCGTATCCAGCGAAGTTCGAATTCTGTACATCGAATGGAAGCTGAAGCCAGGTTGGAAGAAAGCGCGAATGGCTCTTAAGTATCTCACATTTTTTTGCAGATAGTCATAATGCTTATAGAAATATTTTCAAACAGAGTTCGACGGTATACGCCTGATTTCAAGAGTCCTGCGATCCGACCGACTGGTCCCTGATGTCGTGACCGTTCAAAGTGATAGAGCGTTGTCTGCGCTTGGCTGGTGAGCATGTGATGAACACGAGCGAGCGCGAGGATGTTTCTGTTGTTCCAGTCACGGTATCGGCCGCCCCACGCCAGTCGGAATCGTTTTAGTCGAGCGGCAAAGCCCATGTTCATGCCAAGCAGGTTGTTCGCGTGCTGTCGATAGCTAATTCGTGGGATGGGGTCGTAATGCACCTGGCCACCGCATCCTGTGACCAACATATATGTCCACCAGTCATGTGAAAACACGTCGACATCATCTCCTGCTGTTTGGATCAGTTGACGAGCGGCCTTGTTCATTACCATGGTGTTGCCATTGGTTAGACTTTGAACCAATGCGTTTGCAAAATGGGGCTTTCGCCCGAATAGTGGTGCTGGACCTAACTGTCGTCCATCGGCGGTGATCAGTCGAGTCCGTGAGCAGTAAAGTGCTGGAACATCCTTAGGGATTGATTGAAGCCAGTCCACCGCGATCTGAAGCTTATCTGCATCCCAGATATCGTCTTGATCTGAAAACGCGAAAAACTCAGCATCGATTTCTGGCCGACAGATTAATCGAATGAAGTTTCGTGAGAATCCCTGCCCAGGTCCCGAGACGATCCGGATCCGAGAATCAGAAAATTCCCTTTGATAACGCTGCAGGATCGACCGTGTCTGATCGGTTGACCCATCGTCCGACGCCCAGATCACCCAGTCCGATCGGGTCTGCGCTGCAATCGAATCGAGCTGCTCAAGAAGATATTTTTCCCCGTTATAGGTCGCCATCAGCACTGCCACAGTGGGACGGTGGGCGGACCCGGCATGGCCGTCCAATGCGCCTTGGGCGTCATTTTGCGGTGATAATTCGGCGGAAATCATGAATCCGCAATTCTCGCATAGGCCTAAAGCCGAATCGGTTCGTACGCCGCATGGGTCAGCCAATCCTGCCCTCGGGCTAACGAGCCTTGTCGCGCACTGGGGGCTGGTTCGTCAGCTGCTATGGCGGGAGGTCGAGTCTCGATATAAGGGGACGTTTGCGGGACTTGCCTGGTCCTTGATCAGTCCGTTGCTGATGCTGGCAATTTATGCCTTCGTCTTTTCGGCGATTTTTAAGTCTCGCTGGCCAGAAAGCCCTTGGCCTGAGTCAAAGGTGGGCTTCACGCTGGTGCTTTTTGCGGGGCTGAGTCTTTATGCCTTGGCGCAGGATTGCATTGTTCGTGCCCATCACCTGGTGGTGGGTCAGCCTGGGTACGTGAAGCGAGTGGTCTTCCCGCTAGAAATCCTCGCTTGGGTGCAACTAGGTGCAGCGTTAGTGAACTACGCCATCGCCTTGGTGCTATTACTGATAGGCCAGCTCTTGGTAACGGGTAGTGTGCCGATCACGATTTTGCTGCTGCCACTTTTGTTGCTGCCGCTCTGTCTAGGGCTGATGGGGTTGATGTGGTTGTTGTCTTCCTTGGGTGTGTATCTGAGGGATATCGGCCAGGTAACCTCCGTGCTGGTTGGCGGGCTCATGTTTATCTCGCCAATTTTCTATCCGCTTCAGGCCGTCCCTGAACAGTACCGCTGGCTGATTCAGATTAATCCCTTAACTTACTTTATTGAGCTTGGTCGTGACCTGCTGCTCTGGGGGCAGATGCCTCAGTGGGATAGCTGGTTCGTCGCACTCGCGCTCTCATGCGCTGTCTTTGCGGTGGGACTCTTTAGCTTCCAGAAGCTGCGAAAGGGGTTTGCCGATGTCCTCTAGTGATATCGCAATCCAGGTGCAGGGGCTATCCAAGTGCTACCTGCTCTATGACCGTCCCGTCGATCGGTTAAAGCAGGCGGTCTATCCGCGGTTGCAAAAGACGCTGGGTTTGCCTGAGCGGTACTTCCATCGGGAGTTCTGGGCGCTATCAGAGATTAGTTTTACAGTTCGCCGCGGTGAAACCTTTGGCATTGTGGGAAGAAACGGCGCCGGTAAATCAACGCTTCTGCAGCTGATCGCTGGCACTGCTACGCCGACGCAAGGGAGTGTGCAGGTCTTTGGCAAAGTGGCCGCACTGTTAGAGCTTGGCTCAGGATTTAATCCAGAGTTCACTGGTAGAGAAAATGTGTTTCTTAATGCTGCGCTTCTGGGTTTGACGCGTGCGCAGACGTTAGCGCGGTTTGATGAGATCGTTGCCTTTGCTGAATTAGGCGAGTTCATTGATCAGCCGGTGAAGACCTATTCGAGCGGCATGGTGGTGCGCCTTGCTTTCGCGGTATCGGTTTGTGTAGAGCCTGATATTTTGATCGTGGATGAAGCCCTAGCAGTTGGGGATGCGGCATTTCAGTTCAAGTGTCTGCAGCGGATTGAGGCGATGCAGGCAAAGGGCACCACGCTTTTGTTTGTTTCTCACGATATGAGCATGGTGCAGAGTTTCTGTCGCCAGGCGATGTATCTTGAACATGGTCGAATTAAGAATATCGCTACGCCTGAAATTGTCGCCGCTCAATACTTTTTTGATCAACGCGAGGCTCAGCGACAGTCTGTTGGCGAGGCAGCGGCCTTTGAGCGTCAGACTCCGATTGGCAGTTTTGAACAGTCCGCGGCGTTCGGGGATGGGCAGGGAAGCATTCTGTCTGCGCGATTTATTCAGACAGGTCAGAACATGGCCCAGATTCACTGCCGCCAACCCATTGAGGTTGACCTGTCTGTCGAACTTCCCCCGCAGGCCAAAGACCATTTCATTGCGGCGGTGGTCCAGAACGTTCGATTGCTTGATCTGGCAGGCCGCCGGTTTCCTCTGCCTGATAACAAATCAGACCAACCCGCAGTTCAGCATTACCGCTTAGAGATCGATAACCCATTTTGTGCGGGCGACTACTTTGTCACGCTTCGGCTGATGCGGAATATCGGCGGGGGTCAGTCCATGCCGCGGCAGACACAAATTGCAGCGTTGCATTTTCAGAGTGTTGAGCCCGGCGGGGGCTTTCCGTTTATTGGGCTATGCGACGTTCCCGCATCGCTGACCCCCCAGGCATCCCAAGAACTCCAAGCACAGACCCCGTCGTTTCGTGTAGTGGCCTTGATGACCGTTCGTAATGAGGCGCGTTATCTGGACCGGTGCCTGGCGCATCTTGTTGACCAAGGAATCGAAGTCTGTGTTATCGATAACGACTCAACGGATGAGACCCTACAGATCGCGAAACGGTGGCTTGGGCGCGGCGTCTGCCGAATCGAGCGTCTGGCTTATCCGGGGTATTTTGACCTTGAAGGAATTCTTAAGAACGAGCAGGCCCTTGCCCAAGAGATCGACGCCGATTGGTTTATTCACCACGACGCAGACGAGATTCGGCAGACACAGTCGGGTGCTGAGCGGCTGGTTGATGCCATTGAACGAATAGATCGTCAGGGATTTAATGCGATCGATTTTTTAGAATTTGTCTTTGTCCCGCCTGATATGAGCGACGTCAAGAACGAACTCATAGAACAGGCGCTCGACTATGTCACCGAGTTTGAGCAGGCTTACTTTTTTGCCCCTCGCCCCTTACATCGTGTGAATGCCTGGAAGAAGGGCGCCGCTAATCTAGACTTGGTGACCCAGGGAGGACATCAGGCCATTTTCACCGAGCGACGTATTGCAGAAGAAAAGTTCATTCTTCGCCACTATCCATTTTTAAGCTGGTCGCACCTGGTCGAGAAGTACACCAAGGATCGTGTCTACAGCGATCATGAGGTTCGCGAGCGCGGGTGGCATGGTGCGCGGGCTAACTTTAATGTGAATGCGATTCGCAGTCCTGACCCATCAGTATTGTTAACACCGGCACGCGACGGATGGGATACCTCTAGGCCAGTCGCTCAGCACCCGTTTCTAGGCGTGCCACCCGCATCATGATGAATGTTCAAGAAGCCCAAAGTTTTCCGCTCATGCCGTGTGTTGTGGGGGTAGGGCGTTCCGGAACCACATTGATGCGTCTAATGTTAGACGCACACCCCGCGCTGGCTGTTCCGCCTGAGACGCATTTTCTACACCTGATGCATCGGCATGAACAGCAAGACGTTACAGGGTTCATGAAGACGATCACGGGTGTGCATACCTGGGCTGATTTTCATGTCGATGCAGACATCTTGGCGCACGAGGTCAGTCAACTTGACGCTTTTGATCTAGCGAATGCGATCCGGGTGTTCTTTCGGCTGTATGCCCAGCGTCAGGGTAAGCCGCGCTTTGGGGACAAAACGCCCTACAACGCTGAGTGCATGGACCATATTCATGGATTGATGCCGGAGGCACGCTTTATCCACATCATTCGTGACGGCCGCGATGTCGCTCTGTCTTACCGTGATAAATGGTTTGGTCCGGGCCAAGACTTGGAAAAAGCGATTCACTTTTGGTCAGACCGGATTCAACATGCCCGAGAGCAGTCAAAGCGTTTGCCTGATAATGTCTACCTTGAGGTGCGCTACGAAGATTTGATCGCTGCCCCCGAGGACACGTTACAGAGAATCTGTCGTTTCATTGACCTGCCGTTTAACCCTGCCATGCTGCGTTACTACGAGACCGCTTCCAAGCGGCTAGAAGAAATCCAAGATCACCGAAATCAAACGGGCGAGGTCATTGTTCCGCGTTCTCAGCACCTATCGATCCATGTGAATACGCATCGTCCGCCTGACCCGAACCAGATCGAGAAGTGGCGCGTGGGATTGTCAAGGCAAGAGCAAGACTTTTTCTGGCAACGGGCTGGTAGACTTCTCACTGAGCTGGGCTACGCGAGATGACTGTTACTGTCGTTTTAGGCATGCATCGTAGCGGAACTAGTGCGCTCGCAAAGCTGTTAAACAACCTTGGTCTGGCGTCTGGTGATCGGCTGTTACCCGCCAACGAACACAATGCAGACGGTCATTTTGAGGATATCGATGTTTTGGCGATTGATGAGGCCATGCTCAAACGCTTGGGTACAGTCTGGCATCTGCCGCTGAATCCAGGGCGCCTTAACCAGTCGTTAGATCGTGGTGACCTTGCCGAAGAGCTGAGCCAGGCTGCTGCGCTCGTTAGGGATAGGGTTGCGCGTTACCCCAATTGGTTTGTGAAAGAGCCAAGGCTCTCTCTGCTGATGCCCTTTTGGCAGAGAGTCTTTGCGCAAGAGGGCATTAACGCTCGATATGTCTGGATGGTTCGACACCCTGCGCAGGTCGACGCATCCCTCAGGGCGCGGGATCAGCTTGGTTCGATTCACAACGCCCAGACCTGGCTGTCATACCAACTGTCCATTCTGGCGGCAGTTCAAGGTCAGCCGACCTATTTGCTGGATTACGAGACTCTGCTGGGCGATCAGTCCGATTGGCTCGCTTCTTTTGGCCGCTTTCTTGGGCTAAAGCTCACCCAAGACCAAATGAAAGATATCCTTGAATCATCAGTTTCAAGGCATCTTCAACGACAGCGAACACTTACTTTTAACGAAAATAGTCTCGTCGATCAGCTCTATTCGGAGCTCAAGCAGGCAGAGCCAGTAGCGCTCACGACCGAGGTTTTGGCAGATTTGTCGGGTCGTTGGTTGCTTAAGTCGGCAGAACTTGCTGCTCCTTGGGATTGGGCGTCAGAACTTGACCTTAAGAATCGCGAACTGTTGATGCAAGTTCGTGACGCCGGCGAGGTAGCTCAGATTAATGCTGCTGAGGCCCAGGCAAATCTCGGGCAGCTTCAGACAACGCTCGAGCAGCTTAGGGTTCAAAGGCTTGAGGTCGAGCGTCTGGCTGGGGAGCTGGTCGCAAAGCAGGATACGCTCGAACAAGCTTATTCAGAGATTTCGGAACTTCAAGCCAATCGTGCTGAATTACAAGACCAGGTAATGGCCCAGGGTTCAAGGATTCAGCAACTCGAGCTCGATTTAGAGGGGCTTAATGCCCAGTTTCTGACCACCCGGGAGCTTTTGAAGCATGCCGAGCAGGGAATTGCCGATCGGGAAGACCAGTTGGCGCTCGTCCTGAACTCAACTTCCTGGAAATTGACCAAACCGTTGCGCTGGGTAAAAAAGTTGATTGCCGGACGTTAAATGCCGGATTAAACTAGGCCGTAATGTGATTGTTCGTCACACTTTTTTATTGCGATGCAATATTTATTTATGAATCGATTGACTCATTGGATCACCTTAGCTCTGCTGGGCCTGTGCGCTTTAGGCTCCGTTGCGTTTGCCGCTGAGCGTGCGGCGAGCGTGGTCTTTGTCATGGGTCAGGCACAGGTCGAGCGTCAGGGTAAGGTCAGCGCCTTGAAGGCTGGCGATGGAATTTTTGAATCTGATCGGGTTGTGACGAGTAAAACCGGTCACCTGCACCTCAAGACGAGAGACGGAAGCCTTATTGCGATTCGTCCTGATTCTTCGTTGGTTCTAGAGGCGTATCGTTTAGAGCCCAATCTTAAGGATCAGACTGCCATTCGTTGGGAGCTATCGAAAGGCGTCGTGCGTTTTGTTACTGGCGATGACCTAGAAAAAAGAAAAGATCGTTTTCGTCTAAACACGCCGATCGCTGCGATCGGAGTTCGTGGGACTGACTTCAGTGTCTTTGCGGACAATCAGATCACGCGTGTGAGCGTTGTACTGGGCGAAGTTGTCCTTGCGCCACTTGTTGGGAGTTGTCAGCGTGAAGCGGTGGGCATCTGCTCGGGTGAGAATGCGCTCGGACTTTCGGCAGGTGAGCGTCAGTCCATGCTTATTCTCGAGCGTGGTCAATTGCGTCCCCGTCTTGCGCCGATTGATGCAACCGCACCGGACAGGGTCAGCCCTCCGCTGGAGGGAAAAGCAGTATCGTCGGCATCGCCGGCAGAGTCGAAGGCTGGTACCGCACCAGTGGAGCCGAAGCCGAACGCACAGGCGGTTGCCGAGCCCCAGGCGCAGGTGACTGAACGTGTAGCACAGGTGATTGAAGCAACGACAAAGCAGGCTATTGTGGCGCCACCGCCAGTGGCGACTGAACCTCCGGCAGCAGTGTCACCGCCTGTTGAGACTCCGGTTGCTCCTGAACCGATTAAAGTGCACTGGGCACGTTGGAAACCGGTTGGTTCATCCGGGCAACAGGCATCCGTTTTAGAGAAGAAAGAAGACGGCAGTTACCTGTTTGCGAACGACACGCACATGATCTATCGACTACCGGAGCATCAGCCAAAACTGCCTACGTCTGGCAGTGTTGTCTTTAATCTGGGCGATGCCGAGGCCTTCTTCCTGAACGGTGGTGTTGCATTTCCTGCAACCGTCGAGAAGGGTTCTCTATCGGTTGATTTTGCGCGAAGCACCTTCCTGTTTGACATGTCGATAAACGCGGATTCGAAGCTATGGGATCTAAAAGCGGCTGGCGATCTGACGCTTCGCGGATTGCTGGTTTCTGATTGGAAGACGCCCGGTGCAAACACTACTGTGCGAGGTGCGCTTGCCGGAACAGAGGTGACTCAGGCAGCAACTGTATTTAATCGCACGGTCAGTGCAACTCAGCAAATTTCTGGTGCTGCTCGGTGGTCCCGCTAACTGCAGGGATTGCAGTTAGTGTGAATGAAAAAACTTCTCAGCCTTTGTCTTGCATGCGCGCTTAGTTTCATTGCGCAGACTGCGGTAGCAAATCCCAATATCGACCCGCTGTATCGCCAAGCGCGCGTTCTAATTCAGACGGGCGATGCGACACGTGCGGAGGAGCAGCTCTGGCGTGTGCTTGAGCTTGATCCCAATCATGTCGGTGCTTGGTTAGATCTCGGCTTTCTCTACTGCGATCGCGGATGGAAAACGCCTGCTGAGAAAATTTTTACACAGGTTAAAGCTCGCTACTCGCCGCCACAGGATGTCGTTGCGTTAATCGATGACGCAATCCGCTTTCGTTGTGGTGATCATCAAGTCGTATCTGATCGTCGCCTTCGACTGAGTGCGGGCTTTGACACTAACGCTAATCTTGGTATCTCACATGGACAGATCACGTTAATCGATTCGCTCGGTCCTTATTCATTAACGCTTGCAAAAGAGAGTCAGCCGCGAAAAAGCGAATGGCTTGAGCAAGAGTTTGTTTTCTCGAATCAAAATTCTTCTCGGCAGCTTTGGTTCGTTGCGCGCGCGCTCGAGTTCACACAGATTCATGGCTATGATCGGTTGCAGTTAGAAGCAGGAATTCAATTTCAAAAATATTCGATGGACCATCTTGCGTTTTCGCAAGTGAGTTCGCGTGATGGACAGACCGATCAGATGACTATCGGTTGGCAAACTGCTGTAAGACTGAATCATCAATTTGGATTAGAAGTTACTGCTGCGGGATATCACTATCCCAAAGTGAGTATTACGGATCACCTTCAGGTTGAAGCACGCTTGACAAGTCGAACCCCGTTTACTCGTTTTCGTGGCGCTGGAGAGGCTTCCTTTGCGGTAGGTACTGCCGTGAGCCAGCCGTTCGATACTGCCGCCCCCGGTGGAACACGCCAGGGGCTGCTCGCAAGGACTGCTATGAGCTGGCGTCAGGGACTTTGGGAGCTTTCGGGGCGGCTTTTTTGGTACGATTGGCACGATTCAGAGGTTTATAACCCTGTGATCGGACCTGTAGAGCGGCGTCAGCGCTTAATTCAGGGGGATTTGCGGCTTTTGCGCAACGTAAACGCTAAGTTGTTGTGTGGATTGACGTTTTCCCGCTCACTTAGCCAGGATCGTGTGGATCTTTTTGACTACACTTCAAGTCGATCAGGCCTGTTTTGCGAGTCAAAGATCTGATACTTTTCAAAGACTTGCGTGATTTTGTTACTTTTTTGCTACAAGTTTAATAATTCATGCGATTTGTGATCCGCGTCACAGAAGCTAATCCTTGACTTGCTATGATTCGCCCATCGGAATGGGAGTAGCCCATTTGCCGGGTGTTGTTTATCGAATTTCAACTTAGGAGATTTAAATGGCTGCAGCTGATTACAACAATAAGGTTCAAGCGTACTTTGTCGCTTTCTTGGGTCGCCCTGCGAGCTCAAGCGAGTTGGCTCAGTACTCTGAAGCGCTGAACGCTAACACTGGTAGCGTTTGGACGTCTGGTCTGAACGCCTATTTGGCTGGCCTGTCTGGCCTCGGTGCTGACAAGCCTTCGCTGTCAGCCGCTGGCACGATGGTTACCACGATGTTCCAGAACATCACTGGTACCGCAAACATGGACATGACCAACTACAACTTCTATGTTGGTCAGCTGCTCTCCGGTAGCATCAAGCCCCGCGGCCTTGCAAACGCAATGCTGAACGACTTTGGCCTTATGCCCCGCAACGACGGCACCTACACGCGTCCTGACAACTGGGTTACCACTAAGACCGTAACAGCTGCAGAGAAAGCTGCTCTGGAAGCCAAGGTTGACTTTGCTGGTGACTTCACCGCTGCTCTGGACACCCCCGCAGAAGACCAGGCTCTGGGTGCATCGCCCACCGCTGCTAAGGCTCTGCTGGCAACCGTAACAAGCGCAGCTACTGCTGTAACTGCAACGGCAAGCATCGCGTCGACGATTGCTTCGACTGTTGAGTCTGCAAATACTGTCGCTGGACAGCCTTTCACGCTCACAACAGGAGTCGACAGCGTTCCCGGTACCAACGGTAACGACAACATTCTGGGTACTGTTGACGAGACCACCGCTACGGCAAACACCTTCTCTGTCGCAGACGTAATCAATGGTGCGGGCGGAAGCGGGGACACTCTTCAAGTTACTGTGGCCAATATTGGAGGTGCCCGCAGCTACACTCCGACACTGGTCTCTAACGTTGAAAAAGTACGCATCATCAACTCAGACGATGCGAGCGGTGTAACTGTCGACCTGACCGCGACCAAGGGCGTTACAACGGCTGAAGCAAGCAGCAGCGCTTCTGCTGTGACCTTCACAAACCTGGAGAGCGCTTCTGTCACGATGAGTGCTGTATCGAACACAGCCGCTGTTAACTTTAGACTCGCAGCCGACAAGTTGACTGGCACATCGGATACGGCAAACGTAAATCTCTCGAGTAACACTGGCGGTGTCACCATCGGTGCAGCTGGCGATGGCGCAGGCTTTGAAGCCGCGAACATCACCGTCGCTGGTACGAACACAGGCGCCTTGATTGGCGCTGGCGCAGACATCAAGACTGTCACCGTGAGTGGTGCAGGTTCCTTGGTGGTTGGTGCTGGAGACCTGACCGCTGCCACGTTATTTGATGCATCTGCAGCAA
>JACCDX010203266.1_pt1 | contig 12898 bp, 12 predicted proteins | sample 7449681 | NCBI WGS metagenome assembly JACCDX01 (sample SAMN15323450, study PRJNA562643) | freshwater metagenome | isolation source: river surface water | place: USA:Blue River Watershed | collected 2017-08-18
AAAATAATAAGTTTCTAAAAAATAATAAGTTTCTAAAAAATAATAAGTTTCTAAAAATTAATAAGTTTCTAAAAAATAATAAAGTTTCTAAAAAATAATATATTCAATTAAAATAGAATATTTTAATTAAATAAGTATAATGTCAGGTAATAATCGTTATCAAAAAATTGTAAAATTAAATACTCAAATTATAATGTTACGAAATAAATATATAAATGAAATAAATACAACTAAAAAGAATGCAATTAAAACTTTATTACAATTAAAAATTAAAGAATTAAATGAATTAACAAAAAATGTTTTGAATAAAAAATCTTTATCTTCATCATCAACAAATACTTCAAATATCAAATTAAATATTAAAGAAAAATGTGTAAATTGTAAAGAACCAAATGTTGGTAAATCTTGTTGTATAATAAGTGGAGGTAATAAAAAGAGATTAATAAAAAAATAAATTATTTAACAAAATCGAAAACATTATTTTTTTTACTCTTTAATAATTGTACTACTTTATTAAGTACTACTTTTAATTTTTCTTTATTATTTGCATTCATTATATCATCCATAAAATTAGCAACATTAGGATAACGTGTTAAAATAATTGTTTGAGTATGTAATGTTGAAAATCCTTCATTATATTTATAATATTGAATTGATACTGTTTCAGAAGGTGATTTATTAACTAATATTGATGATGGAGTAATTTGATTTTTAAATAAACCTATTTCTTGATTATCAATTGAAACAATAATATCATATGTATTAATATAATTTGCTAAATTAGAATTTAAATCAACATTTGTAACAAAAGCACCACGATAAATATTATTATTAATTCCAAAATATGAAACTAAATAACGTGGTATTTGAATTAATGTAGCACCTAATGCTCCATAAATACGTGAACCATCATTTAATATAAATTTATGATTTAAAGAGGATGGTATAGTAAGTGAATTATTTGAAGCAACAAAATTAGAACGAACTGGGCGTCCAGCTAAATCATAAGCAATTATTTGATTTACAATATTTTCAGCAATATATTGAGATACACCACCACCAAGTTGATTTGAATCACCCATTCCATAATTAGTTAAAGCAATGACTTGACCAATAGAATTTAATAATGGTCCACCACTATTTCCTCCAATAATAGTTCCGTCAGTTAATACAGATTCAACATAAAATGATGGGAATTCACCATTATATTTATTATCTCGTACAATACCCGAAACGAAAGAATCTTCATCAACACCAGCGGGATTACCTAATACAAAAACTCTACTACCAATAGGTGTTTGACGAGATTTTCCCCAAGATAAAAATTGTTGACTAGTTAATCCGTCTATTTTTAAAAGAGCAATATCACACATTTGGTCATAACCAACTAAACGAGCTTGAAATACTCTATGTACTCCATTTACTTTGTTTACATTGGATACAGAAACATGAAATTCAACACACGGGTCATAACGTTGAGTAGTTTCATTAAAAATATCAGATAATACGCAATGTGCGGCAGTAACCATATAACCAGTTGCTGTTATAAAGAAACCACTACAACTATAAATATTATCATTTGCATCAATTGCATTAAATGAAGAACAAGCATCATAAGAATTAGCATAAACAACAGAAGGTGAAATGGTATTATAAAAAGTCATTGAACGAATTTTTTTATCAAATCCATATAAAGATAAATCAGGAATATCATCCATAATAACCATACTATTACCAGTTAAATTCAAACCATCATATACAATAATATATTTAGTACTAGTTAATTTAATGGAAGAAAAAGAATTATTATGTGATGATAAATTATTTATTTGAGATGAATAATTAAAAGCGGTTCCAGAAAAATTTTTATTTTTGTAAAAAGACGCCATTTAATATTTTATTTATATTATTATATTAGATATTTATATTTTTTCTAAAAATATGGATTATAAAATAAATATATTACTTTTATTACTTATCATATTATTCTATAAACTTTATCATATATATATATTAAAAGAAACTTTTATAAATCATAATCAAAATATAGATTATACTATTGATCATATATATGGATTAGATAAACGGTGTGATTTAGAAAATCCAAAAGCAATGATACCGAAAGAATTATTAGTAAAATCAAATGTAGAACAACTTTATAAAAATCCAAAATATGATATGGATTATAATAAAGGTTTTAAAGATACTGGGTTTTTAAGTAATGATATTCAAGTAAAAAAGTATCATCATACTTCAAATAATAGTACTTTTTATAAAAATAAATGTGTAAATAAATATTTTAATAAATGTTTTAAAAATTGTATGAATAAATATATTGATTTAGATAGAGAAATATTAAAAGTGCCACTTTATTTATATCCAGAATTATATTATCATCCTTTAGATGAACCAAATTAAATAAAAATAAAATATATAATTATAATAGTGTACTATTATAATTAAATGAATGTTATACAAGGTCAAATACCAGAAGGAATGAATATGAAAGGAATGCAAAATCAAATGAAAGGAATGAATATGAGAGGAATGCAAAATCAAATGAAAGGAATGAATATGAAAGGAATGCAAAATCAAATGAAAGGAATGAATATGAAAGGAATGCAAAATCAAATGGGTCAAATGCCAGAAGGAATGGATAAATTAAAAGATATTATGAAAATATTTGATATATTTAAACCAAATAATTTAAATGAATTTATTAGTAAATTGCGAAATATTAATCGTATTAAATTTGATGCAATAGAAGAATTAAAAGATATTGAAAAAAAGAAAAAATTTGATTTAGTTAAATTAAAATATGTTGCAAAATTTGTAAATTCTTTAGAAGAAAAAGATATTCATATATTTATAAAATCATTAGCACCATTACCTAAACAAAGTACTAAAAATATACCATTAAATTCAATGGATTTGGGAAATTCAATGAATTTAGATATATATACAATTAAAGATATAACATCTATATTTATAGATATTAATGATGAAATGTATAAATTAATTCAAGATTTAGTAAATGACCAAATAAAATTAGTTAAAAAAGCACAAAATCAAGGAAATATGAGTGAAGGTATTGATGTACGATTAATACCAAAATTATTAAATATATTAGACCAATTAACTATGGCAAATTTAGATAAAATAATTAATATAGCTACAACAAAATTTGGAATAGTTATTCCAGTTCGTGGATTTCAAATTAAAGTATTGGTAAAAAGTTTAAAAATTGTATTTCCATTAAAAAATCAAGCAAAATTAACAAGCAATGTTAAAAATGATATGAGATATTTAGTAAGTGCAAATAATTTAAGTAATAAAAATAAAGGTGCGTTAGATCAATTTAAAAGAAAATTACGAAGTAAAGATTTTATAAATTTATTAAGTACACCTTTATTAAAATATGATCAAATAACTGACACTTTAAAAGAAAATAAAAATATATCTTTATTAATTATTTTATTAATAAATTCATTTTATTTAACACATAATATTAAATTATTTGATATAGATAAAATAAAAAATATATATGCTATTGAAAGAAAGAGAAAACCAAATATTCAATTAGAAGATGTTAAAAAAGATTTAAAAAATAAAATAATTATAATATACAGAAATTTTATATATACAAAAGGTTTTATTATTTTATTATCAAAATTAGCTTTAAATTATTATTATCATACAAAAGATAATATGAAATTTTTTAATATATTATTTCATATTATTTACTCCTTTAATGAAAGTAATGAAAAGTTAAATATATATCATCCTAATTTTGATTATGAATTATATATAAATTATATAAAAAATCCTGATTTTGTAGAAAATTATAATTTAGAAAGTAATTTTGAAAATGTTTGTAAACGTATTTTTAATGTATCTTCAATCAATGATTTATCAAATCATATTTATGAAATATTTAAAAAAAATAAAAGTAAAAGTTCTATTTTAGAATTAAATCATATGAAATCATATAAAGATTTTAATCATTTTTTTACAAATATAATGGAAAAAAAATATGTTGTTTATATTTTTAATAATGAAGTTTCAACATTACGATTAAATAAAAATATAAATATTACAAAACCATTATATTTTTCATTACATGAATTATCATTATCTGAATACAATCGTGTAAATAAATTTATTTTAAGAAGTAATTTAAATCAAACAAAAAATATTTTAAATGAAAATAATATAAATAATTCAAATTCAAATGTTCAATATACAAAAGAAGAATTAAATAGTTTAATTCAAATTATTAAAAAGAAAATGTATAATAATGATGAAATTAATAAAATAATACGAAATAAAAATAAGTCTATTTATAATAGTTTTGAATTAATTGATAAAGTAAAAGATTTATATAAATTTGAAGCTTTTATACTCATTCTTTTTAAATCACAATATACAAATATATTTCATTTATTAACAGAACAGTTAGACCCACTTGCTAAAGAAGCCTTAACCAAAATTTAATTAAAAATATTTTTGAATATCATGTATATGTAAATTTTCACCAATATTCATATCTTTTATCATACTACATCCACCAGCATTTATATGTGAAATATCAAATATATTTATATTATATTTTAAAGCAATTTGAATAATTTCATCATAAAAGCTATTTTTATGAATATGTAATGAAAAATGCGAAAAGTCATTATATACTAAACCTAAATCTTTACATATAGTTTCAAATAATTGTGGTGTTAATAATGAATATGTATCTGAAAGTGTAATATACTTTACATTTAAAGAATATAAAATATGTATCATATTTAATAATAAATCTTTATTATATGGCGTATAAGGAGAACCACAAAAAGATGATATATATACTTTTGAAATAATATGTAAATTATTTTTTAAAACATTTTGAATAAAATCTAAACTTTCAGAAACGGATTTATTAATATTTTTTTTAATAAAAGTTTCACAATAAGATGTAATAAAAGATATATGATTTATATGATAATTTATACATTCATTTAAACCATAATTATTAAAAATAAGCATATAAAAATTTTTACTATTTCCATATTTATGTAAAGCATATTGATATAATTCTATACTATTACACATTTGAGGAACAAATTTTAAATTAGGAAAACTTCCAATTTCATAATCTTTAATAATGGGTTTTATAATAGAATCTAATAAAGCTATTTTTTCATTTAAAGTATATATTTTTTTTAAATCTTGTAATCCATCACGTAATGTAACATCATATAATATTATTTCCATTTATTATTTTATTATTTTATTATTTTATATATAATTACTTTTATATATAAATATGTAATATTTTATTTTTTATATTTATACTTCAATATTTTTTACAAAATAAGGTTTATATTCTTTCTCAAAATCTAAATCATTCCCATTTTTTGGTTTAATTATATTGTCTAAATCTTTTGCATTTTTTTTATATGCAATATCTGGATTTACTATACTACCACTAGAACCATAAACATCAAAATTTTGCGAAAATTCACTATATTGATTATAATTAGCACCAACAAGTGACCCAGTAGTAGAATTTAATTTTGGAGCAATAGCGATTTCTTGACTTTTTTCATTATACATATTTTGAAAATATTTTTCGCTATTAATGGGTGGAAAATATTGAGCAGGAGGAGGACAAACACCATCTTCTTTAATTAAAGGAATTTTTTTCTTTAATTTTTCTAAATTTTTAAGATGATTATAAGGTAATTGGTCTTCTTTTCCAATAAAACAATATAACCAATTAACATAATCTTGCATAGTCATATTTTGAGGATAGTTTAAAGTAAAAGTGCGTTTTTCAATAACGCTCATAGTGCGTGGGTCGGCATAATTTGTATTTCCATAAGTACATTCTTTAGTATGTTCATGGTTCATAAAACAAATATTTTTGATAGAATCATGTTTTTCATAATCAAAATTCCAAACAGAAGAGTTATTATTTAATTCAATTTGAGAATAACCATTTACATTTGTAGGTTCAATACTTTTAGGACCGAAAGATTTAGAAAATTCGTTATCAATTTGAATTTGATTTTTTTTATTTGGATTTTGATAATTTTCAATTAAATATTTTTTTTTAATTACAACATATTCTGATTCATCTTCTTCTCCAATACTTTTAGTATTATATAAATCATTTATATGATTAATATTTGTATTATGTATTATTTCTTCACTAGTATTTTGATTTAAATTAATGTTTTCAGGAATAATTGTTCTTTTTGTAACAAGATTTTTTTTCTCTTCTTCAATAACACTTTTTGTTATCTTTTCTTCTTCTAAAGAAGATTCTAATATTTTACTTAATTGTGAATGATTTGTATTAATTGTTTCTTCTTCTTCCATACTTATTATATTTTTATTACTTTGAAAATGTTCTCTTAAATCATTCGTATAATCATCTAATTTATATTTAAAAACAGATACCATAACAGTACCGAATATATAAGCACATATAATAACAATAGATAATATAAAAGCAATATATTTAATATTAATGTTCATAGTTATATTTTATATTTTTAATAAATTACTATTTTATAGAAAGAATTAAATTTAATAAGGTATACTTAATAATAATAAATTCGCATAAATGTTAAAAATAAATTATTATTTTATTATAGAATAATAAAAGTTTAATATACTTTATTATGGAATTAAATAATAGTATATTAGGAATAAATACACAAGACCCAATCATAAATGATGTTTTTAAAAATGATATTCAATATACTCATATAACAGGCTCCGTAAATTTATGTGTAAATCGTTGTGGTCAAGAAATAGATGATTGTAATGAAATTCATTTTATGAATATGGTAAATAATGGTAAAATATTAATATTAAACCAAAATCCAGAAGAAAGTAAAAATAAAAAATGTAATTTAAAAAAAGCATACGACGATGATGCTGTTGGTGAAGAATTTAGTAGTTATAATTTTGAAAAAATGTTTGTAATAACACCATCATTTCATAAAATAGATGGAATACTTTATGATTGCGAATTTGGATTTATTTTTTCAAAAATTGATAAAAAAACAGGTAAAAAGAAATATATTGTATTATGTGTATTAGCAAATAGTGGTGTAGATACAAGTAGTGAAACATTATCTAAAACAAATGATTTATTATTTTATAAATTAACAAATGAATTATTTAAAGAAGTTCCAAATTTTTCAAATAAAAAAGAAATTACTTATGGCCCTAATCCAATTGATTTATCTAACTTTTTCCCACCATATGGAGAACGTTCATTTTATGAATATACTTATAAAAATATGCCACATATAACATATCGTATATTTCAACGACCTATGATTATATCAAATAGTGCATTAGGAAATTTGCGAGAAAAATTAGTACCAAGTAAGTTATATAATCAATATAAAGAAGCACTTCAAGCATATGAAAATCCAAAAAATGATCTATTAATCTTTTTTAAAGAAGATACTGATCAATCTATTATTGAATCAATGGAAGGTAAAATAAGTGATTTACAAGAAGCTATTCATGATAATAATAATGATAATAATACAAATGAAACCGATAATAAGAATAATAATGAAAGTAAAAATATAGAGAATTATGAAACGGATTTTGATAATAGTGAAATAGATATTGAACAAATACAAGATATTGAACAAGTGTCTGATAATGTTGGTTTGGATGAAAAAAAAAGTACACTAAACGAAGATAAATCCAAAAAAAAAGATAAAGAAACAATTACTCCTAAAATCAATAGTATGATGAAAATGTATATTATTTCTATTTTAGCTATTTTATTTCAATTATCAAACCAAGTATTTATGAATTTAATTATAAATAAACAAACAAGTGGTTATAAACCAGATGCTGAATTAATGAATTATATATATTCAAAAACACCATTTGCTTCTAATGCGTATTTTATAAATAAACTTATCAATATTATTTCAATCTTTTTATCTGTAATTATGTATGTAGTTTTAGTTGTGAAAGGTACATTTTTAAATTTTAGTGATAAAATAATTGCAAAAGAAAAGAGTTTTAAACATATTTTAGTTACTATTATTATATTTGTATTTGTTTCTATTTTTACAAATTTATTCACTCTTCTTTCAAGATTATTATTACCAGCTGATAAATATGGTGAAATATCCGTCGTTGATTCTATATTAAATATTGATTCTATTATATTATATTTTACAACAAAAGGTATGAATGCAAATTGTGTTAAAGATGAAAATTATAAATTAAGTGAATTTATTGGAAATGAAAGTCAAAGTACACTAAAAGAATTTACTCAATATGGTGGAAATCAGAATGATGCTACTAGAGTTAATGGTCCTACTGGAGTTAATGGTGTTACTGGAGTTAATGGTGTTACTGGAGTTAATGGTGTTACTGGAGTTAATGGAGTTAATGGTGTTACTGGAGTTAATGGTCCTACTGGAGTTAATGGTCCTACTGGAGTTAATGGTGTTACTGGAGTTAATGGTGCTACTGGAGCTAATGGTGCTACTGGAGCTAATATGAATAATAAAGATGTACCATATTTTAATATTAATCAAATCATGTATGATAATTTTGTAAAAAATATGATAAATATATTTGGTCTTGGATTAACACAAACATTCGGTAAAATAGTATCTTTTGTAATTTATTTCGTATATATTTTTGTAGTATTTGTATTATTATTTAATCAATTTGATTCATCTTATGCTATAAATCCTAAAAATATGGATGTATATGGAGGTTTATATATTGCATTTATTTGTTCATATGTGATTATGTTTATTATATTTGGTTTAGTATTTATATATGCTTTTGGTAGAAATATGTTAAACATATTAAGTGAATATGATAAAGAATTAAGTATTATGAAGAAATTAGAAAGTGTATTTAAAAATCCATTATTTATTTTTATGTTTATTATATGGATTATTTTATTCATATTAGTAATTGTATGTGGAACAGTACCTAATTTAAAAAATGGTAAAGGAAGTAAAATGTTTGTTTATACAACAATTGCTATCATTGTATTATTATTTGTAATGTTTATAAGTTTTTTAATTGACCCATTTAAAAATTTATATAAAAGCGCAAAATCACAATATGAAGATAAACCTATGTCATTAAATCAAATGGCAGAAGAAAATATATCACCTATTTCAGAACCAGAAAAACGTTCATTAAATGATAGAAAAGCAGATGCACATTTATTAAAAGGTTTATTAGGGTCAATCGGTGTAAATAGTGATTTATTACATTTATTAGAAACAAAACCATTAAGTGATGAAGAAGTAAATGAATTAGAAGAAATTGTAATTCAAGGATTAGCAAATAATACTCAAAGAAAAAAAATTATTGATAAATTAAAAGAATTACATAATAGAAATTATAATATTGAATCAGAAGAAACAAAAGAAGGAGAATAAATAAAATAAATGATTTTACGTTACTTATTTTTATAAAAAAATTGATTTATTTGTTTAAAAATATTTATATATTTAAAATGAAATATATAAACAACAATGAACTCTTTTGAAACACTTACTAGTAAACAACGTAAAGAAGTAAAGGAGAATTTACTTAAACAAATCAAAGTAATTGAAAAACTTGAAGCTGAAGAAAATTCTAATAAACAATCTTCTTTTAAAATTTCATTATTTTCTAATAAAGAAGATAAAGAAAAGGTAAAAGTTGATAAAGAAAAGAATAAAGCTGAAAAGGAAAAGAGTAAAGTTGATAAAGTAAAGAAAGAAAATACTAAATCTTCAAAAGAAGAAAATGATGATGATAAAAAACCGCGTGCTATTAAAGCAACTATTTCTTCAATGAAGGAAGTACTTGATTATCATCACGTTGATTATCCTTCAAATGCTAAAAAAGATGATTTAGCTGAATTACTTCGTAAAAATAACCTAGTACGTGAAGCTGAAAAGAAAGAGTTAAATAAAAAGAGTGATAAGTAAATACTTATGCTTATTTATTTTATCTTGTAAAAAAAAATAAAATTTTTATAAATAAATAGTAGACAAAATAAATAAATTATAAATGGTTGAAAAAAAGAATAAACGTAAAATTAAAAAAAGTGATTATGAATTATGTAAATCTAAAAGTATTGATAAAGTAATGAAATTATATGAAAAAGGTAACTTAATCATTCGCGGTAAAAAAGTAATAAACCAAAAACAAGCTATTGCAATTGGATTACAACAAGCTGAAAGTAATTGTAAATCTAAAATGAATGGTACAGATATACAAAACATTGTTAAAAAGGTAGAAGATATTAAAGATAAACCATATACTTATAGTGATGTAAAACGCATATTATTTTTAATCAATTATTATAAAAAGAAAAAGATGAATATAAAAGTAAATGATTTATATAAAAAAATTATTAATTATTTATTAACAAATAATGAATTAAAAAATAGTTATCGTAAATTACTTTTCAGTGAATTTAAGTAAAAAAATTGATTTTTTTAATAAACACTTTCTTAATCAGCGTTAAAGGATGTGAAGGTCTTAAAAATGAATATTACAAATGAAAAAGAAGAAAAAAGTAAATCACATGATTGGGAAAGAAAAGAAATTATGACTGTAAATAGCTCTATAAAATGTGATGCTAAAACAAAAATAGGTAATCGTTGTACCAAAAAACGCATTTGTTATTACAAGCATATAAATAATGGTAAATCATTATTTATATGTTCTATTCACGAAAAACAATTATTAAATAATAATAATCTTGAAACATATAATAAATATTAGATTATAATTATTATATATAAAAATAAAATATTATAAAAAATACCTTTATTATGAAATATTTTCTGTGTTACTATATCTTCCTCCTTGAGGTTGGTCTAACCTGTTTGGTATCATATTAGTAAATGAACCATACATATCACTACTATTTTCAAAAAACATAAATTGTTCTTTCATAAATTCGTGTAATTTACGTGCAAAAGCTTTATCTAGTTTATAAACACGATAAATTAAATATGAATAAGCAGTTTGAACATTTGATAAACAAAAAAGTAATAATCCCCAATAAATCATTTGAGAAACCAATTCTTCATTACGAGTTTTAAACAAATATAAGACTAATTTATATGCTAATTGCATATTTCGTTGCATTAGTTCATAAGCATAATATATTACAAGACGATCCCAATCACTTAATGAAGCAAATAATTGTTTTAATTCACTCATTATATTCATTGTTTTAAGTAAATCCATTGTGCTATAGATCATATATTCAGATGACGATTGGTTCATAAATTGATTATAATCAAATCCACCAAACATATTGTTTCTGAAATCATTTTCTTCTTTTTGATAATCATTTTCTTCTTTTTGATAATCATTTTCTTCTTCTTGATAATCATTTTCTTCTTCTTGATAATCATTTTCTTCTTTTTGATAATCATTTTCTTCTTCTTGATAATCATTTTCTTCTTCTACATTATAATATTTTTTAAACTCATTAAGAATATCATCTTCTTCTTTTATATGCTTCGCATTTTTAAAAAAATCATTATCTTCACTCATTTTAATTATTTTTAATTTACTTTTTTATAGTAAATGTTCTTTATATTAAAATAATTTATAAAATTGTTAAAAAAATATTATTTAAATAATTTTATATTTAAAAAAAATATAAAAATTAACTTAAAGAACTTTTTATTATATAAAATCATATAAAAATAAAATGAATATGAATTATATATTAGTAGATAGACTTATTTATAAAAATAATATTTTTAAAAAAAGTATTATTACAGGTAGTGTAATTATGGCTTCATCTTATTTTACATATAAATATAGAGATGATAGTGAAGAAGTAAATGATTGGCGGGTTAAAAAAAGTCGTTGTGATAAAGAATTGACAAATTTTGGACAATGTTTAGAAAAAAATAATGATAATTATGATAAATGTGTAGATTTATTAGAAGCTTATAAGAAATGTTTACAACAAAAGTAAATTATTTTATTTATAATATTTTTATTTTTAATCAAAAGTAATATAAAAATTATTTTTTCATAAAAATAATTTTTTTATTTTCAATATCACGAATAGCTATTAATTCTTTACTTAATGTAATTCTATGTGTATTAACATCATCTTTTAAAGTATTTACTAAATGAGCAATTGCTTTATTTTTGACTGGTTTTAAATGAAAATGAAGTGATACTTTTTGAAGTATTTTCTTAAAATAATCTTCAAAATATATCTCTTTATCTTCAATAATTACATTCTTTTCGTGATATTCTATTTGTGGTAAGGAATGTTCATAAACTTTATAGATTTCTTTAAAATTAGTACTTAAAGAAAAAAGTCCATCAAGAATTCGTGGATCAAATTGATTTAAAAAAGGGAATAATATATCGCGCATTTTTCCTCGTTCACTCCAAGCTGGAGTTGAATCATATACAAATGGTATTTTATATTTTTGAGCAAATGTTACAATATCTCGTTTCCATACACTAAGTAATGGTCTAAATAATGTTACATCTTTTTCATTTCCAACTAAATTCATACCAAAAAGATTTTGATATGAACGTTCTTTTTTAATATTACTAATTACATTTTCTAATGAATCATCTCTATTATGTCCCAATATAAATGGTAACATATTAGGATTATCACACAATGTATTACTTACATTTTTATATGATTCAAATCGTATATTTCGTGTAAAATCTTCATATAAATCACGGTCACAATCTTGTGTGCGTTTTATTTCAGAAATAACTCGTACATAATGATTTTGAATATCATAATTATATATAATATCTTCAGTATGTAATTGTGTTGAATAATTATATATTTGATTTAAATGTTGTAAATAACGATTTACCATATAAATTTCAATATTTT
>JACCDX010079640.1_pt1 | contig 12894 bp, 9 predicted proteins | sample 7449681 | NCBI WGS metagenome assembly JACCDX01 (sample SAMN15323450, study PRJNA562643) | freshwater metagenome | isolation source: river surface water | place: USA:Blue River Watershed | collected 2017-08-18
AGGTGCGGCATCAGATCAAACTCGAGCAGAACTACCGCAGTTGCGGCGCCATTCTGGACACGGCCAATGAGCTCATCAGCCACAACCGCAACCGCCTGGGCAAGAACCTGCGCACCGACCAGGGTGCGGGCGAGCCGGTGCGCGTGGTCGAATCGCCCAGCGATTTCGCCGAGGCGCAGTGGCTGGTCGAGGAGGTCAAGCAGCTGCTGCGCGAGGGGCGCGATGGCGACGGTCAGCAGGGCGTGGCGCAGCGCAGCGAAGTGGCCTTGCTCTACCGCAGCAACGCACAAAGCCGGGTGCTGGAAACGGCGCTGTTCAATGCCGGGCTGCCCTACCGGGTGTACGGGGGCTTGCGGTTTTTCGAGCGCGCTGAGATCAAGCATGCGTTGGCGTATTTGCGTCTGCTCGAGAACCCAAACGACGACACCAGTTTTTTGCGCGTGGTGAACTTCCCGCCACGCGGCATCGGCGCGCGCAGTATCGAGCAGTTGCAAGACGCGGCGCGTGCTGCAGCCACGTCCTTGCATGATGCGGTGCCGCAGGTGACGGGCAAGCCTGGCGTCACCCTCAGCGCGTTCGTCGCCAAGATCGATGCCTTGCGCGCCCAGACGCAAGGGCTGAACCTGCGCGAAATCATCGAACTGATGTTGGCTGACAGCGGCTTGATTGAGCACTTCCGCGCCGAGCGCGAGGGGGCCGACCGGGTGGAAAACCTGGAAGAACTGGTCAACGCCGCCGAGAGCTTTGTGATGCAGGAGGGTTTTGGACGCGATGCGGTGGCCAGGCCGCAAGACATGCCCGCCGTGGCTTCGGGTGGTCAGTCGGGGGCTCAGTGGGGTGATGAGTTGGCCACTGATGTGGCCACTGATCCGACCATCCAACCGGCCCGTCTGCAATCCTTGATGACCAACCAGGACACCGGTGAGACGCTCTCGCCGCTGGTGGCGTTTCTGACCCATGCCGCGCTGGAGGCCGGTGACAACCAGGCGCAAGCGGGGCAGGATGCGATTCAACTCATGACAGTGCATGCGGCCAAAGGGCTGGAGTTTGACTGTGTGTTCATCACCGGCCTGGAAGAGGGCTTGTTTCCGCACGAAAACTCGCTCAGCAGTGCGGATGGTCTGGAAGAAGAGCGCCGTCTCATGTATGTGGCGGTCACGCGGGCGCGTCGCCGCCTCTACCTCAGCCACTCGCAGACCCGCATGCTGCATGGACAGACCCGCTACAACATCCGCAGCCGCTTCTTCGACGAAATGCCCGAGCACACCCTCAAATGGCTCAGCCCCAAGGGGGGCTTGCCGGCGCAGCGCTGGGGGGCAGATGGCGGATTCGAGCGGCGCGGTGAGCGCGCGGGTGGCGGGTCGGACTGGTCTGGCAGCGCGTTCGGCTCATCAGCAGGCAGACATGGCAGCGCCGCCATTGCACCGGTGCCCACGCGCGCACAGGCGGCAGCCGAGGGGCCCAATGCCTGGGTGCGCTCGGGCATGCAGGTGTTTCACACCAAGTTTGGTGAAGGCACGGTGTTGGCGTTGGAGGGCAGCGGCGAGGATGCTCGTGCGCAGGTGAATTTTCCGCGCCATGGGGTCAAGTGGCTGGCGTTGTCGGTGGCCAAACTCACCCCGGTGTGACAGGGGCGATCTGGGTACGCCGCTGGCCCCCAGCGCAATATCGCTGCGTGCAGCGGGCCCGCCTCAGGCCAGGATGGGATCGTTCACGAAGCTGTCGCGAAACGTGAAGTAGCTGGAGGTGAAGAACATGGCGGCGGTCAGCAACATGAGGGGCAGCAGTAACACCGAGGCGATTTCGGCACTGTCGGCCAGGCTGGCCACCAGCAAGATACCCATGGACACGGCCCCCAAGAGTCCAAACCAGGTCAGCAGGTACATGCCCATGGCGCGCCAGTTGCCCAGGCAGGCCACCAGGCTGAAAAAAATGCTTTTGACCGCGGGTTGGTTGTGCCAGTGCACCAGGGCCGGCGCATGCCAGAACAAGGCTGACAGCGGCAAGTAGAGCAGGGTGGAGACCCACATGGCGGTCTGAAAACCGCTGTCCAGCACGGTCTCTTGGGTGAACGTGCCACCCACCAGGTACAGCCGTGCAAAGGTGCCGCCGTCAAAGAGACTGGACAGGCCCATGATGCCCAGAAAGCCGCCTGCGTACATCACGCCCAGAATCAGCATCTCGCGTTTGCGTTGCTGCCCCGCCCGCAGGGCGCTCACCAGTACCGTGGGCAGGGGGAATTTGCCCAGGCTGGCCTCACGGGCCGCCGCCATCAGGCCCAGGGTCGCAGCGGGCAACAACATCAGGGCCAGCACGCTACCCAGCATGGGCAGCAGGGCAGAGAGGGACATCACCGCCATGAACATGAAAAACAGCCCCGACATCGCAATGGGCTGGCGCCAGAATGTCTGAATGCCTTGACGCACCCACAGCACGCCGGTCTTGGCAGGGACGATGTTGAGTTTCATGGTGTGTGGTGTGTCAGTCTCACAGCGCCCAGGGCGCCTGGACGCGCTGGCGCAGCACGCGCTCGAAGTGTGACGGGTCGTGCGCCTTGAGCAAGTTCGCTTCGCGCGGCAGATGATAGTCCCACAGACGCGAAATCCAAAAGCGCAAGGCCCCGGCACGCAGCAGGGGATTGAGCAGTTGCCGCTCGGCGTACTCCAGCGCACGAACCGATTGGTAGGCATCCAGGAAAGCCCGCATGCGCTCGGGAACGAACACGCCGCTGTCCAGGTCGATGCACCAGTCGTTCAGACACACGGCCAGATCGAACAGCCAGGTGTCCACGCCGGCGAAGTAAAAATCGAAAAAGCCAGTGAGCTGCTCGCCCTCGAACATCACGTTGTCGCGAAACAGGTCGGCATGGATGGGGCCGCGGGGCAGGGCTGCGTAAAGACTGTCCGAGGCCACATGCTGTTGCATGGCCAGTTCGCTTTGCAGCAGGCTGGCTTGCTCGGCGTTCAGGTAGGGCAGCACCACCGGCGTGGTCTCGCTCCACCAGGGCAGGCCGCGCAGGTTGGGTTGCTCGCGCTCGAACCCGCGTCCCGCCAGGTGCATGCGGGCCAGTGTGGCGCCCACCGTGTGGCAGTGCGCAGGGCCTGGCGACAGCTCGCTGCCGCCGCGCAGCCGGTTCACCACCGAAGCGGGTTTGCCCTGCAGGGTCAGCACGATATCGCCCTGGCGGTTGGCCACTGGATCGGGTACTGGAATGCCTTGGCTGGCCAGGTGTTTCATCAGGTACAGATAAAACGGCAGCTGCTCATGGCTGAGCCGCTCGAACAGGGTCAGCACATACTCGCCCTGGCTGGTGGTGAGGAAGTAGTTGGTGTTCTCGATGCCGCCCTGAATGCCTTGCAGGGACTGCACGTCGCCCAGTTGGAGTTCATGGGCCAGTGTCTGGGCCTCGTCTGCGGTCACTTCGGTGTAAACGGCCATGCGGGAATTGTAGGGCCCCGGGCTCACGACCCTGCCCGGCTCAGGGCACAATCCCAGGATGAGTCAAGACACGCTGTTGCTGGTGGATGGATCCAGCTATTTGTACCGGGCTTTCCACGCCATGCCCGACCTGCGCGCCGTGCCCGGAGACCCGTCCAGTGCGGCCACCGGCGCCATTCGCGGCATGATCAACATGATGCAAAGCCTGCGCCGTGAGGTGCCGGCCACCTACGTGGCCTGTGTCTTTGACGCCAAAGGGCCGACCTTTCGTGACACGCTCTACCCCGAGTACAAGGCGCACCGCTCGCCCATGCCGGACGATTTGCGCAGCCAGATCGAGCCAATTCACCAGGTGGTGCGCCTGATGGGTTGGACGGTGCTCGATGTGCCCGGCGTCGAGGCCGATGATGTGATCGGCACCCTGGCGGTGACAGCGGCGCGGCAGGGCATCGAGGTCATCGTCTCCAGCGGCGACAAGGATCTGAGCCAGCTGGTCAACGAGCACATCACCATCATCGACACCATGAACGGCAAACGCCGCGATGTGGCGGGGGTGACGACTGAATTTGGCGTCCCGCCTGCGCTGATGGTCGACTACCAGACCCTGGTGGGCGATGCCGTGGACAACGTACCCGGCGTGGAGAAGGTCGGTCCCAAGACCGCTGCCAAATGGCTGGGCGAATACGGCTCGTTGGAGGCGCTGGTGGCGCGTGCGGACGAGATCAAGGGGGTGGCGGGTGAGAACCTGCGCAAGGCGCTCGACTGGCTGCCCATGGCTCGACAGTTGCTCACCATCAAGACCGACTGCGACTTGAATGGGTACGTGCCCGACCTGCCGTCTCTGCAGTCGTTGGCCTGGCAAGACACCGACACCGAGGCGCTCAAGCAGTTCTACCTGCAGTATGGTTTCAAGGGTTTGGCCAAGGCCTTGGAAGAGCCGTCTGGCGCGGCCCGCGGTGGTGCCTTGGCTCGGGCGGCGGGCGCATCGGGGGCACCGGCTGGCGCCGCGCTGGCAGGTGATTTGTTTGACCCGCCTGCCGGCACCTCGCAAGCCCAGGGGCGCAACTACGTCACTGTGCTGGACTGGGACACCTTCAACCACTGGCTGGACCGCATTCGCTCGTCGGCGCTGACGGCGCTTGACACCGAGACCACTTCGCTGGACCAGATGCAGGCGCAGATTGTGGGCATTTCGCTCTCGCTGCAGCCAGGTGAAGCCGCCTACATCCCCCTGGGCCACGCGGGTCCCGATGCCCCCGAGCAATTACCGCTGGGCGAGGTCCTCGAGCGCTTGCGCCCCTGGCTCGAGGACCCGAAGGCCCACAAGCTGGGGCAGCACGTCAAGTACGACCGCCATGTGCTGGCCAACCACGGTATCGAGGTGCGCGGCTATGTGCACGACACCATGCTGCAAAGCTATGTGTTGGAGGTGCACCGCCCCCATGGGCTGGCCAGTCTGGCCGAGCGGCATGTGGGCCGCAGCGGCCTGAGCTATGAAGACCTGTGTGGCAAGGGCGCGCACCAGATTCCCTTCAGCCAGGTGGACGTGGCACGCGCCACGCAGTACGCCTGCGAGGACGCAGACATGACGCTGGATGTGCACGGCGTGCTGTGGCCGCGCTTGCAGGCCGATGAGCGCTTGCGTGCCGTGTACGAGCTGGAGATCGCCAGTTCCGAGGCGCTGTACCGCATCGAGCGCCAGGGGGTGTTGATTGACGCGGCCACCCTGGCGGCACAAAGTGCCGAACTCGGGCAGCGCATCGTGAAGCTCGAGCAGGAAGCGCACGAGATGGCGGGTCAGCCCTTCAACCTGAGTTCGCCCAAGCAGATCGGTGACATTTTTTTCAACCAACTCGGCTTGCCGGTGGTGAAAAAAACGGCGACAGGTGCGCCCAGTACCGACGAAGAGGTGCTGGAAAAGCTGGCCGAGGACTACCCCTTGCCTGCCAAGATTCTGGAGCACCGGGGGCTCACCAAACTCAAGGGCACCTACACCGACAAATTGGCGGGCCTGGCGCATCCCCGCACCGGGCGTGTGCACACGCACTATGCGCAGGCGGTTGCGGTGACGGGGCGCTTGTCGAGCAACGACCCCAATTTGCAGAACATTCCTATCCGAACCGCCGAGGGACGACGGGTGCGCGAGGCCTTCATCGCGCCAGCAGGCTGGTGTATTGCCAGTGCGGACTACAGCCAGATTGAGTTGCGCATCATGGCGCACCTGAGCGAGGACGAGGCCTTGCTGCGTGCCTTTCATGATGGGCTGGACGTGCACCGGGCCACGGCGGCCGAGGTGTTTGGTTTGCGAGCCGACGAGGTCAGCAGCGAGCAGCGCCGTTATGCCAAGGTCATCAATTTCGGCTTGATCTATGGCATGAGCGCCTTTGGCTTGGCCAAGGCTTTGGGCATCGACAACACGGCTGCCCGCAACTACATCGACCGCTATTTCCAACGCTTTGCCGGCGTGCGACGCTACATGGACGACACGCGGCAGCAGGCCAAATCCCGCGGTTATGTGGAAACGGTGATGGGGCGGCGCTTGTACCTGCCCGAAATCAACTCGCCCAATGGCCCGCGCCGGGCGGGGGCCGAGCGCGCCGCCATCAACGCCCCCATGCAGGGCACCGCCGCCGATCTGATCAAATTGAGCATGGTGCAGGTGCAGCAGATGATTGATCGTCAGCAGCGCCGCAGCCGCATCATCATGCAGGTGCACGACGAGCTGGTGTTCGAGGTGCCCGAGGATGAAGTCGCCTGGCTGCGCCAGGACGTGCCAGCCTGCATGGCGCAGGTGGCTGCACTCAAGGTGCCGCTGCTGGCCGAGGTGGGCGTGGGACGCAACTGGGACGAGGCCCATTGAGTGCTGTGCAATCTTCTTCCCTGCTGGTTCCTGGCGGAAGCGCTGCCAAGCCTGCTGGGCGGGCGTCGATCAGCCGCGCGACAGACGGTGTCTGTCCAATCTGAGATGATCAAGCCATGACGTTATTGGCCATTGTGTTGGGAACCTTGGCATCCGGTCTGGGCAGTGTGCTGCTGGCAGCGCTGCTGGCCTATGGCCTGCTGTCGCGCTACACCCAGCACATGCTGAGTCTGGCGGCCGGGGCCTTGCTGGCCACGTCATTCATGCATTTGCTGCCCGAGGCGTTTGAATCGGACACGCCGCCGCAACAACTGTTTCTCACCTTGCTGGTGTGTGTGGTGTTCTTCTTTTTGCTCGACAAGGCCGAGTTGTGGCACCACGGGCACGAGCACGCGCATGGACACAGTCACGATCATTCGCCTGAACACACCCATTCGCACACCCACTCGCACGGCGATGAGCGTGCCCATGAGCACGCCCATCAACACCCGAACCAACACTCGCACCAACACTCGCACAGCCCGACCCCAGAGCACGCCACGGCTGCCCCTGCGCATCCCCCCCATGGCGCTGGCGGTTGGGCGGTGTTGTTGGGCGACAGTGTGCATGCCTTTGGTGACGGTGTCTTGGTGGCAGGGGCTTTCATGGCAGACCTGCGTTTGGGCTTGGCGGCCACGCTGGCTGTGTTGGTGCACGAGGTGCCCCACCACATCGGGGATCTCGTGGTCTTGCGCCAAGGCACTGCTTCGCCACGTCATGCTGTCATCAAGTTGCTCATGACCGGCTCTGTGTCTGTGCTGGGGGGCTTGGTGGGCTTTACCTTGATCAAGGGCCACGAAGCCTGGTTGCCGTACTTGCTCACGGCAGCCAGTGGCAGTTACATCTATGTGGCGCTGGCCGATCTGATTCCGCAGTTGCAGCGCCGGCTGGATGCGCGGGCCACGGTGTCACAGATTGTCTGGCTCTTCGCTGGCATGCTGATGGTGATGCTGGCCACCCATTCGCTGCATTGACTGCACGCCACCCCTGCGCAACTCAAGCCAGGGTGCCGTGAGCCGCGCAGAGCCCGGGCCTCAGCCCTGTGCGCACGGCAGACCGGGCGTGGTACACCACTCGCTCCAACTGCCCGCATACAAGCCGGCGCGTCCGAGGCCGGCAATTTCCATCGCCAGGATGTTGGGCACGGCAGACACCCCGCTGCCGCAGTGATGCACCACGCTGGCAGCCGATCGCTGCCCCAGCAGTTGCTCAAACTCCTGACGCAGCACAGCGGCGGGCTTGAACTTGCCTGCTTCGGTCAGGTTGTGACCATAAGGCCGATTGAGCGCGCCCGGAATATGGCCTGCCACTGGATCGAGCGGTTCGGTCTCGCCGCGGAAACGAGGGGTGGCCCGTGCATCGATCAAGGTTTGCGCCGCAGGGTCTTGGAGTTGAGCGGCCACCTCTGCAGTCTGCACCAGCCGAGCCAGCGGGGCGCGCAGGCTGAAGTGGCGTGGCGCGGGGGCCGGCTCTGTGCCGCTGTTCACAGCGCCACCCTCGGCCACCCAGGCTTGCAGGCCGCCGTCAAGCACGGCCACGGCTTCATGGCCGCACCACTTGAGCATCCACCACAGGCGGCCGCAGTAGTTCATGCCGTTGCGGTCGTAGACCACCACTTGGGTGTCGTCATCCACCCCCTGGCTCGACAACCAGGCGGCAAAGCGTTCCCGCCGAGGCAGCGGATGGCGCCCCCCATTGACGGCCTCGCGGGGATCCTTGCTGCTGAGTACCAGGTTGATATCCGCGTGCAAGGCGCCGGCCAGATGGGTTTCGAGGTAGGTGGCATTGCCTTGCTCGGGGCGCATCAGGTCGAAGCTGACATCGAACACGCGCACAGGGGCGCCGCTTTGCAACAGTGCCTGCAACTCGCTAGGCTGAATGAGGGTGGTGTGCATCACAGGTCCAGTCGTTGGCGGTACCACTCGTGGAAGTGCTGCATGCCGTCTTCCATCGGGCTTTGATAGGGGCCGACTTCGTTGTCACCGCGCTGCATCAGGGCCCAGCGGCCAGCGTCCATGCGCTCGGCAATCTCGTCGTCCTCGACGCAGGTCTCCATGTAGGCGGCTTGCTGTGCTTCCACGAACTCGCGCTCGAACGCGACAATTTCTTCGGGGTAGTAAAACTCCACCATGTTGAGTGTCTTGCGCGGCCCCATGGGGTGCAGCGTGGACACCGTCATGACATGGGGGTACCACTCCACCATGATGTGCGGGTAGTAGGTGAGCCAGATGGCGCCTTGCTGCGGCACTTCGCCACCGCGGTATTGCATCAGGGCTTTGTGCCAGCGGTCGTAGACCGGGCTGCCGGACTTGCCCAGACGGTTGGCCACGCCCACGGTTTGCACCGAGTACTCGCGGCTGAACTCCCAGCGCAGGTCCTCGCAGGAGACAAACTGGCCCAGCCCAGGATGGAACGGGCCGACGTGATAGTCCTCGAGATAGACCTCGATGAAGGTTTTCCAGTTGTAGTTGCACTCGTGCATCTCTACCCGGTCCAGCGCATAACCGGTGAAATCCAGTTGTGCCCTCGGCCCCATGCCAGCCAGTTGCGCCGCGATGTCCACGCCGTTGTCCTCAAACAGCAACCCGTTCCACTCTTGCAAGGCGTAGTTGTTGAGGTTCAGGCAAGGGTCCTGGGAAAAGTGCGGCGCGCCCAACAGCTGCCCCGAGCTGGAGTAGGTCCAGCGGTGCAGCGGGCACACGATGTTGCCGCTGCCGCCACCTGCCTGGCCGAGCTGGCCACGGCCCTTGAGCATGACAGCTTGCCGGTGACGACAGATGTTGGAAATGAGCTCCACCCCTTGGGGGGTGTGAACCAGGGCCCGTCCTTCATGCTCGTGAGGCAAGGCGTAGTAGTGGCCAACGTCGGGCACGGCCAGTCGATGGCCGACGTAGCGCGGTCCCGTCTGGAAAAGTTGTGCGATCTCCCGGTGGTACAAGGCCTCGTCGAAATAACTCGAGACCGGGAGTTGGCTGGCGGCCTGCTGCAGTTGAAGACTTAAATCAGACATGGGTGACCTGACCTAAAGACTCCCCACAGGGAGATACAGATAAAAAAACCGGCACCTGAGGTCCGGAGGAGTACAGCGACATGCGTCGCAGGGAGAGGGATTGTACCCGGGGTCCGCCAATACCCAGGGACTCCAGGGCATAAAATGTACGCTTCGCCGAATTTTTCTCCATTCCCTGCCCATGGCCAAGTCCTCCGCCCCCCCTGACTCCCCTGCCAGCTACGAGGCCGCCGTGGAGGAGTTGGAGCAATTGGTCGCCCGCATGGAGTCGGGACAATTGGCGCTCGATGACATGCTGGGGGCTTACCAGCGGGGTGCGGTCTTGCTGAGCTACTGCCGTGAGCGTTTGGCCGCGGTGGAAAACCAGGTCCGGCTGCTCGAAGACGGCCAGCCCAAGCCCGGTTCGTCGGATTGACCCTGCACACCCTCGACTTGTTTCATGTCTGCCACTTCCTTTGATTTGACATCCTGGAGCGCCCAGCACCTCAAACGGGTGGAGATGGCGCTCGAGCGTTGGATTCCTCACGCCGCCCCCGCAGGTTTGGCCGAGAGCATGCGGTATGCGGTGCTCGACGGCGGCAAGCGCTTGCGCCCCTTGCTGGTGATGGCAGCCCGCGACGCCGTGACCGAGCCAGCGTCCGCCTCGACCTCCGAGCAGGCCATGCTCGACGAGGCAGCCCTGCGTGCCGCTTGCGCGGTGGAATTGATCCACGCCTACTCCCTGGTGCACGACGACATGCCGTGCATGGACAACGATGTGTTGCGTCGCGGCAAGCCCACGGTGCATGTGAAGTTTGGCGAAGCGCAGGCCTTGTTGGCGGGCGACACCTTGCAAGCGCTGGCGTTTGAGATCCTCACCCCGCTGCATGCGGCGTCCACCGAACCCGCCATGGCGCTGCCCTTGCAGGCACGGCTGTGCCAGTTGCTGGCTCGGGCCTCGGGGCATGCCGGGATGGCCGGGGGGCAGGCCATCGACTTGGCCAGCGTGGGGCAGGCCCTGACCGAAGACCAGTTGCGCCAGATGCACCGCCTGAAAACCGGTGCCTTGCTGCACGCCAGTGTGGTGATGGGGGCTTGCTGCGGGCAAGCAACGGACTCGGCTCGGGCTGCGCTGGGACGCTATGGAGAGGCCATTGGCTTGGCCTTTCAAGTGGTCGACGACGTGCTTGACGTCACCGCCGATTCCGCTACATTGGGCAAGACGGCTGGCAAGGACGCTGCGCATGACAAGCCCACTTATGTGTCTCTCATGGGCTTGGAACGCTCGCAGCAATATGCGCGCGATCTGCTGGCCCAGGCGCTGGCCGCGCTCGACGACAGTCGGTTGACGAACACCCACGCCTTGCGTGCCCTGGCGCACATGGTGGTAGACCGGAGCCATTGACATGACCGCACTGTTGCAGCAGATTCAAAGCCCGGACGACGTGCGCCGTTTGTCCCGTCATCAACTCACACTGTTGGCCGATGAGTTGCGCGCCTTCCTGCTCGACAGCGTGTCCAAGACTGGAGGCCACCTGAGCTCCAACCTGGGCACGGTGGAGCTCTCGATTGCCTTGCACTACGTGTTCAACACGCCCTACGACCGGCTGGTGTGGGACGTGGGCCACCAGACCTACCCCCACAAAATCCTCACCGGCCGGCGCGACCGCATGAACACCCTGCGCCAGCTCGGGGGGCTGAGCGGTTTCCCGCGCCGTGAAGAAAGTGAGTACGACGCGTTTGGCACAGCCCATTCGTCCACCAGCATTTCGGCGGCGCTGGGCATGGCCCTTGCTGCGCGCCAGAAGGGTGAGAACCGTCGCGCCGTGGCCATCATTGGCGATGGCGCCATGACGGCTGGCATGGCCTTTGAGGCGCTCAACAACGCGGGCGTGTCGGACAGCAACCTGCTGGTGGTGCTCAACGACAACGACATGTCCATCAGCCCGCCAGTGGGCGCGCTCAACCGTTACCTGGCGCAGTTGATGAGCGGTCGTTTTTACGCGGCTGCCAAGGAAGTGGGCAAGCAAGTGCTCAAGGGCGCGCCCCCTCTGTTCGAACTGGCCAAGCGCATCGAAACGCAGGCCAAGGGCATGGTCCTGCCCGCCACGCTGTTTGAAAAATTCGGCTTCAACTACATCGGGCCCATTGATGGGCACGACCTCGAATCGCTGATCCCCACGCTGGAAAACATTCGCCACTTGACAGGACCGCAGTTTCTCCATGTGGTGACCCGCAAGGGGCGTGGCTATGAATTGGCCGAAGCCGATCCTGTCACCTACCATGGCCCTGGCAAGTTTGACCCAGCCGTGGGCATCGTGCCGCCCACCACCGCACCCAAGACCACCTTCACGCAGGTGTTTGGTCAATGGGTGTGCGACATGGCCGAGCAGGACCCGCGCCTGGTGGCCATCACGCCGGCCATGCGCGAAGGCTCGGGCCTGGTCGAGTTTGAGCGCCGCTTCCCGGACCGGTACTACGACGTGGGCATCGCCGAACAACACGCCCTCACGTTTGCGGCCGGCCTGGCCTGCGAGGGCATCAAGCCGGTGGTGGCCATCTATTCCACCTTCTTGCAGCGGGCGTATGACCAACTGATTCACGATGTGGCCTTGCAGCACCTGCCGATGGTGCTGGCGCTGGACCGCGCGGGCATCGTCGGGGCCGATGGCCCCACGCACGCCGGGGTCTATGACATCCCCTTCCTGCGCTGCATTCCCCAGGTGAGCATCGCCTGTCCCGCTGACGAAAACGAGTGTCGACAGTTGTTGACCACCGCGTACCAGCAGGACCACACCGTGGCGGTGCGGTATCCGCGAGGGGCGGGTGTGGGCGCTGCGCTGCAGCCGGGCTTGCAGGCTTTGCCGTTTGGCACAGGTGAAGTCCGTCGTCGCGGCCAGGGTGTGGCCGTGTTGGCCTTTGGCACGCTGCTGTACCCGGCCTTGCAGGCTGCCGAGGCCTTGCAGGCCACGGTGGCCAACATGCGCTGGGCCAAACCCCTGGACACCGATTTGTTGCTGGAGTTGGCCCGTACCCACCAGGCCTTGGTCACGGTGGAAGAGGGGGCCGTGATGGGAGGGGCGGGCAGCGCAGTGCTGGAGGCGCTGGCCCATGCCGGCATTCAAGTGCCGGTTCTCACCCTGGGTATTCCCGATGTGTTCACCGAGCACGGTGATCCGGCCAAGCTCCTGTCCCGCTTAGGTCTGGACGCAGCCGGCATTGAGGCCTCGGTGCGCGCTCGCTTTCCCAACTGGGTCAGTGCCACGGCCGCAGGGCCCGGCCTCAAACTCGTCAGTTGAGAGGCCTTGCGGCCTGGCCCGGGCACGTGGGGTGACCCACGAACCCCCCATTCACGCACGGCCTGCAGGGGTAAACCCCGGCGGGTTGAACGCAGGGCAATCGTAGAATGTCGTGCTTTGTCTCAGTCGCACGGGTGACTGGGACGTATGTTCAACTGACAATATCGGAGCAATCCTCATGGATCGTCGTTCAATCATCAAACAAGCTGGCCTGGCCGGCGTTCTGGCCGCTGGTGTTGCCCCGGCCGTGCATGCACAGGCCGCGGTGC